>JAEEGH010000673.1_pt1 | contig 112206 bp, 89 predicted proteins | sample 9134181 | NCBI WGS metagenome assembly JAEEGH01 (sample SAMN16246544, study PRJNA631951) | gut metagenome | biome: gut microbiome; feature: rumen; material: DP-attached | host: Bos | place: Iran: Karaj | collected 2018-10
CTCGCGTACCATCGAATTAAACCACATGCTCCACCGCTTGTGCGGGCCCCCGTCAATTCCTTTGAGTTTCACCCTTGCGGGCATACTCCCCAGGCGGTACACTTATCGCGTTTGCTTCGGCACCCAGCCTCATGGCCGGACACCCAGTGTACATAGTTTACTGTGCGGACTACCAGGGTATCTAATCCTGTTTGCTCCCCGCACCTTCGCACCTCAGCGTCAATCATCTGCTAGAAGCCTGCCTTCGCCATTGGTGTTCTTCCAGATATCTACAGATTTCACCCCTACACCTGGAATTCCGGCTCCCCCTCAGTGATTCTAGTCCAGTAGTTCTCAATGCAGTTCCGGGGTTAAGCCCCGGGATTTCACACCAAGCTTGCCAGACCGCCTACATGCCCTTTACGCCCAATAATTCCGAACAACGCTCGCACCTTACGTGTTACCGCGGCTGCTGGCACGTAATTAGCCGGTGCTTATTCATAACTTACAGTCACCACAGAAGCATTCCACTCTTCTGCTTATTCCTCTGTTATAAAAGGATTTTACAACCTCACGGCCTTCATCATCCACGCGGCGTCGCTCCGTCAGACTTTCGTCCATTGCGGAATATTCTTAGCTGCTGCCTCCCGTAGGAGTCTGGGCCGTATCTCAGTCCCAATGTGTCCGATTACCCTCTAAGGCCGGATACCTGTCATTGCCTTGGTGGGCCTTTACCTCACCAACTAGCTGATAGGACGCAGGCCGTTCCTCGAGCGGAGCAAAAGCTCCTTTCCAGTATGGCTTCCAAGACCACACTTCACATCCGGTATTACCCGGTATTTCTACCGGCTATCCCCGTCTCAAGGGTACGTCACCCACGTGTTACTCACCAGTCCGCCACTCTCACATCCAGCAAGCTGGATGATCCCGTTCGACTTGCATGCTTAAGACGCGCCGCCAGCGTTCGTTCTGAGCCAGGATCGAACTCTCCATGATTTATTCTCAGGGCCGAAGCCCAAAGATTTCTCATTATTAAAGTTTCCTGACCCCATATTTTTTATGGAATCTAGAAGTGTTTACTTTATTCAAGTAAACTTTTGATTCATTTCAACGTAACTGACCTTACTCTGGATACTGCAATTGCTTGCCTTATCCTTTTGTCTTCTTTCCTTCCCTTTTAACTGTCAAACATCATTACCGAAGTGATTCATTTTTTACTGAACCTCTTATTTGTCGGTGAAAGAGAATATATACCATTTATTATTTTACGTCAACAGTAAATTTATTTTTTTTTAATTTTTTTTCTATAACCAGCAGAAACCTTTATTAATTCCAGATCAGCTCATACTTTTTGGGAACCATTTTTTATAATTTGTTCTTCTATAAAACTTTTCCTGATTATTCTAACTTTCCTTTAGTTGATCATTAGAAAAACTTCTCTCAAGTGGTACATTTTTGTGGAGAAGAACCAGCTTTCAAAAGCATTCAAATATAACTGAAAGTCCGTACCTTCTCATTAGGCAGCTTACTGTTGCTTCCATGTTTTCTTCACCACGTTTATTTATTTCACGCAAAATTTCACAAAACCTGTAATATGGCTTTGAAGATTCAATTCAGTTTTACGGATTTTCAAAAATTGATTCCAGAAAAACATCCAGCACAAATACGCTGGAACGTTTGAATAAGGAAGTCAGAAGATGCAGCCGTGCGGCAGGAATCTTCCCAAGCACAGAATCTTACTTAAGATTAATGACTGCCAGTCTTATTGAATATAGCGAAGACCATCTGACAGGTGCAAGTTACATCAGCGCAGAAACTCTTCGTGAACAAAAAAAATTGACTTGGAAAAGGAGCAGAAAGCGGCCTGATTTGAATAATTTTTTTTCAGAGAAATTGCGAACAAATCTTGACGCTATCTGCAATCTTTGCCTTGAAATCTTTACTAAACGATCGCCTTGTTTTCTTCCAATAATTAATGCAAAGCCCTTTGTTTTGTTTTTCGGTAGTTTACACCTTAAAACAGATACTATCTCTGTGTTATTTTAAGCACTCTTTTATACCGGTGCTTCATTCCAGAAATTTACCATACATATAAGCGTGACTAGAAGGAATATTTTTTATTTATGAGATAATAAAAGATTTAGTTTCTTGTGGAAAAACTTCAAAAGCTTTTTTTTCAAACTTATTAGTACCTGCACAGAAAATAACTTTTTGGAATAAATTATTTTCATAACGACGGACTTATTTTTCGAAATTATTTTTTTGGAATTTAAAGATGAATTTACAATCTAAGTGCAACAAAAGAAAAGACTCATAAAATCAACTATAATGGTGTTTGTTCAAGACATTATTACAGGAGATAATATGAGTCAGTACAAACATCTTAGCACGAAAGAAAGAGAATTCATACTGTCAGGAATATCAAAAGGGCTTTCTCTTTGTATGATTGCTAAAGGACTAGGAAGAAATAAATCCACTGTAAGTCGTGAACTGAGGCGGAATAAAGTAACAGAATATTATAGTCCTTGTGAAGCACAAAATTACTATTTCGAAAGACGAAGAAACTGCCGTCCGAAGAAAAAACTATTAAATCAAGAGATATTTAATCTCGTAAAAGATAAATTTCTGAATCAACAGTGGTCTCCTCAGCAAATTTCTGAAAGGCTTAGACTCGAAAAAATAGAATATTTTGTAAGTTTCAATACAATCTACCGCGGAATATATTCAGGAATGTTAGATTCCAGGAAACTTTCACACGGTGAAAAGGGAGTAAAAAGATACTTAAGACACAAAGGTAAGCCAAGACACAGAAAAGGAAATGAGGAAAAAAGGGGTAAGATTCAGATAACCAACAATATTGCAGATAGACCTAAAGAAGCCAATGAACGTCTGAGAATTGGAGACTGGGAGGCTGATACAGTATTGGGAAAACATGGGAAAGCTTGTCTTGTCACTTTGGCTGACAGAAAAAGTAGATTCCTTATCTGCAGGAAGGCGGCCGGCAAAAAAGCGCCGGTTGTAAAGGACGTCATGATTAATGCACTTAAGAATGAACCTGTTGAAACAATAACCCCTGACAGGGGAAAAGAATTTGCAGAACACAGATTTATTTCTGAACAGCTTAAAGGAAAACAGTTTTATTTTCCACTTCCGCATCATCCATGGCAAAGGGGTACAAATGAAAATACAAACGGATTATTACGTGAATATTTTCCTAAGCAAAAAGATATTACAAATTACAGTGATGACTATATAGCATTCATCACTGACAAAATAAATAAAAGACCAAGAAAATGTCTTGGTTATAAAACACCTTTTGAGGTCTATTATTCAAAAACGTTGCATTTGATTTGACAATTCAAGTATTTAAAAATAAAATAAAACTTGTGTAATTTATCCCTATTTATTGAGAAAAAAAAACGCTATATTTGAATCATGAGTATTTTTAATACAGAGGGTAAACTCTACAAAGGTATTACCTGGATTGGCAATATTTTTTTCTTAAATCTTTGCTGGATTTTATTTAGTCTTCCGATTATCACAATTGGTGCTTCAACAGTTGCGGCTCATGCAATGATGTTTAAAATCATGGAAAATAAGGAAGGCTATCTTTTTAAAGGATTTGTAAAAGAGTTTAAGGCAAACTTTAAGCAAGGAACAATCCTCTGGTTAATTACAGCAGTTGCGGGATACGGAATCTACATAGATTTGCAGTTTATGTTTAATGACAATTTTGACCCAAGTGTTTTCTTTATGATTTTCAGCATTGTTGGAATTGTTCTAGTTGTGTGTTCCCTGATTTACGCCTACCCTCTTAGCGCCAGATATCAGAATAAATTTTTTATGCAGATAAAAAATTCTTTTCTCCTTGCTACAATGCATCCTGTTAAAACATTAATTTTGCTGGTAATAATTGCCGTTGAAATTGCAGGAATGATGTGGAATACAGTTACAATGATTCTTGTAATTTTGATTGGACCAATGCTGCTGATCGCAACAGTTGCAGGTTTTGCTAAAAGAATTTTTGATGTTAACGATGCCCGGAATGCAGAAATTGGAATCAAACCAACCTATGTTAATCCGGATGATGAAAGGGACGCAGAAGAAGCAAAATCCCTAAAAGAAAATAAATATTCTGAAACCGAAATTCTGGATTCTTCAACAATTAATGACAAACAGTAACGGAATCTAAATTAAAAAGCCCGAACTTTCAGGAAATTGAAAAAGCAGTTCTTGAAAATCCGGGCCTTTTTTATTTTACGTTTATAAAGATAGATTTTTCTTCTTTTCCGCAGACAACTGTTAATTGATGTTTTCCAATTGTGAGAGGAATGTACCACTCAAAAAGATTTTGTCTTCTGTCAAAGAATACACCATCAATATAAAGATCCGCAAAAGTTGAATCCCCACCGTATGCCTTAACTGAAAAACTTTGCTGTTGAGGCGAAAGAGATGAATCGTAGAAATAAGTGGCCTTATCCTTAGGATAAAGAATTTCCAGACTGCTGCCACCTGTTCGGAAAGAGCCGGAAAAGTTTTCAGAGCTTGCCCAGTGCTGATACTGACTTGGATATACAATCTGTACCCTGTTTTCTTTAACAATATGCCAGTCGCAGAAATCTGTACCCGTTGAAGCGTTGGAAACATCCTTTGTATTTACATATTCCCAGGTTTTTGTTGGACAGAATTTGCCAGGTTTTTTACCAGAAAGAGAACAGATTTGCACTTTTGAAAAAGAAAGTGGCTGAGCAAATGGAGAGCCCGGACGGATTTCATTCAAATCATCCAGCATAATACGGACAATTGAGGCAGGAATAGAGCTTCCTGTTTCATGAATGACCGTCTGACCTTCAAAGTTTCCCATCCAGACTCCAACAGTAAATTCACTTGTAGCACCTAAAGCAATAATGTTCTGGAACTGATTTGAAGTACCAGTTTTAAAAATTGCCGGGTAAGGTGTGTCAAAAATTTGTGAATGTCCAAATCCCATAGAGCGAGCATTTTTATCACTTAAAATATCGCAGACAATACGGGCTGTGTCATGCTGATAGACTTGATTTTTTGATATTAACGGACGCTTTTCTTCATCATCATAAAAAGTCAAATCTATAAGATTTCCATCCCGAGGGAAAACAGAAAAGGCTCTTGTCATTTCGTAAAGAGTTACTTCATTTCCACCCAGTGCCAGGGAAAGTCCGATGGACTGCCTCTGATCTTTAAGAGAATCAAACTGAAGTTTACTTAAAGTATCCAGGTAAGAATCAACTCCCACATGGTAAAGAAGATAAACTGCCGGTACATTCAGAGAAGATGCAAGGGCAACTCTAAAGCGGACCGGTCCATTGTAGTGATTGTTAAAATTGAAAGGAACATAACTTTGTTCGCCGCCAAAATCCTGCGGAATGTCAGGCAGAATTGAATTCGGTTCAAAGCCGTGTTCCAGTGCGTGGGCATAAAGAAAAGGTTTCATTGAAGACCCCGGCTGATTCTTTACAAGAACACCATCAATTTGTCCGCCGTGCTGCAGGTCTTCAAAAGAGGCATTTCCAACCCATGCAAGAATTTTACCACTCTTATTATCAATGATGATTGCGGCGCCGTTATGAATTCGGGCGTGTTTATATTCATCAAGTTTTTTTTGCAGAAGCCCTTCAATCTTTTCATTAAACTGATTGTCAATGCTAAGATACAGGTCCTGTGGAATATGTTTACCCTCTTTTTCAAAAGTGTTGATTACATATTTGATAAAATGCGGGCATTTGTTAGGATAAACAAAATTTTTCTCAGGAGCGTAATTTGATGGACGTCTGGGAATTAATGAAAGAGTCTGGATTTGTTCTTTTGTCAGAAGGTTTAATTCCGTACCAAAAAAACTCCTTGCGGCAGAAGTAACCCCGTCAATCTGGTAACCAAAAGGAACGTTGTTGAGATAAAGTTCAAGAATTTCTTTTTTTGAAAACTTGGCTTCAAGATAAAAGGCCTTAAACATTTCCCCAACTTTTGTCTTGAGATTGATATTATTTGAAGAACGGGGCCAGATAATTCGTGCCAGCTGCATGGTAATTGTTGAAGCCCCACTTACAATTTTACCTGCTTTTTTATTTTGTTTAGCAGCACGAATAACGCTTAGCAAATCTATTCCCGGGTGGTAATAGAAATTCTTATCTTCGGCTTTAATGAATTGCTGAACAACGGCGGCAGGAATTTTTTCCAGAGCCTGGTATTCCTTTCGGAGACCGTTGTCCAGCGGCATTATGTAAAGCAGAGTTCCATGGGAATCATAAAAGCGGGAGCTGTACTGCTGTTCTACAAATGATTTTAGTTTTGCTGAAGGGGCAATTTTTAAAATCAGATGTAAAACAAGAAAAAGAAGTACAGCTGCTAAGAAAATTCTGAGCCACTTTGGAATGCGGCCCAGAATTTGTTTAGAATTTAATTTCATTCGATGGTCCAGATTTTACCATTTGTTCTACCAAAGATTTCTTCCTGATACATACATTCTGCTGTTGCTGAAGGAACATTGTAAGTACCCTTGCGTGTTGCACGGAAGTAGAAGCTCATTTCCTGATATCCCTGATAAAGTGTATCAAAGAAATATTGAACTTCAGAATCGTAGATGGCCTGGTTTGAAAGAGGACCAAAGTATTCGTAGTACCAGCTGTTGTTACGATGAGTAAATGCATAATACAATTCTTCATCATCACAATCATCATAATAACTCCATGGGAAATCATCGTCGTGAGAAACACTATTATTATCAGTGTTCTCCTGTGAAGGTGTATTATCCCTTGGCATAGAACCTGTTGTAGCAAAGGCTGCGTTGAGAATTTCACAACCGGCTGGAACAGGAACACGGACTGCTACGTGAGCACGATTTTTTGTTGTAGAAATGCACAGTTTTGCTTTGTAGGTATTTCCCTGAATAAGTTTGTCTTCTGAAACAGCTTTACCTGTTTTGGTATCATAGTAGATTACAGAAAGTGTAATTCCGTGATCCTTTGCGTACTGCTGATCAACAGGCACTGCATATTTCATGCTTGCTGTGTAGTAGAGGCTACCCTTACCAGTTCTTGAGAATGTTAAATTCAGAGGCTGATCTCTCTTAACCTTTGAAAGTGGAGCTTTCTTAAAGTCAGAGATTGTTTCTACAGGTTTTGAACTTACGCCCTTGAAGTTTCCACTTGCAAGAATATTGCTTGAAGTCATAGGAATTTCTTCATCAGGATTCTTTGGTTCTCCCAAAACTGCAACTGCTGCAAAATCAAGATTATCAAGATTATTGGCCTTAATGTAAGTGTATGTTGCGTCAAGTACGCGGGAAGTTTCTGAAGTTGAATTCCAGTAACCGTTACTTTGTTTCTGAAGCATGGCAAGTTCGAAAAGCAGGTGCTGGTTAATATCATCTTTTGGATTAAGGATAGAGTTCAACTTGAGAAGAAGAGCATATGCTGTTGAAGAACCACGTGTAAATGGATCCAGATAGATTGAATTTGAATCAACCATTGAAGAAACGCTGCAGCCTCTTGTTGTATAAGAAATGTATTTTTTCAAATCCTTAGCAATTGAAGCTGCTTTCTGCTCCTGACCCAGATTGTAATATGTAAGGGCAACAAGTGAAGAAATATCAACATCATTCTTTTTACAACTCATAATATAATTCAGATAATCATTATTGAAGTTGTAATTCAACTTTGAGAGTACATAGAAGATGTAGGCTGAATTATAAACATCCATCTGACTGCTTTCTGGTGCATCCATAATATACTGGGTTGCATTTGAATACAGATATCTGCAGAGAGCATTGATGTTAACGTACTTGTTAATATCAATACCTTTTTCAAGGCAGACAGCATAAATTTCTGCAAGACGTGCGGAAACGAATGTATTAGAATTTGTTCCATTTGGCCAGTAAGGGAATCCTCCGTCACCCAGCTGTGAATTCTTCCATGAAGAGATTTCCTTTTCCACAACAGACATTGGATCTACAACTTCACTCTTAAGTCCTAAAACATCAATATATTCACCAAAAAGTGCCAGTGGAAGAATTGCTGCAGAACGCTGTTCCAGACATCCATAAGGGTAATGGAATACGTAAGAAATAGCATCTGTTAAAGTTCCAAGGCGGCTTGGGTCGAGAATAATTTTCAGTTGTCCCTTTCCGTCTTCAATGTCAGATGGAATGATAAGCTGTTCTGTAATAGATTCAGTCTTTTTATCTCCATCCACCTGTCCGACTGTAGTAACAGTTTCGTAAATATAAGGCTTTTCAATCTGAAGAGGAACTAAAAGTTTTTCATTAAGAACATCACTCTTAGTAACAAATTCAACTGTAATCCATCCGGCTTCATCTGCAGAAATCTGGAACATTAATTGAGAAGTCTGGTTTGCTTTAACAGAAACCTGTTTTAAACTGTCCCCAATAACAGAGGCAGCCCCAGGTAATTTCTGGATTTCGTCTTTATTCTGTTTAAGACCACTCTTTTCAATTCCCGGATAAATGTACATCTGAACGTTCAGATTGTGATCTTTGTTATCAAGATTTGAAAGTACAAGTCCAAGTTCACCCTTATCATTTAAACGAAGCTGACGTGGAAGAACTTGTCTTACAGACACTGGATTAGCAACAGAAATTTCGTTTTCTTTAATAGAGAAATTATTGTCCTTAACACCAATTGCTGTAATGCGGTAAGCGGTTAAAGTATCCGGCAGTGTAAATTTACAACTTGCCTTACCATTTTCATCAGTTTTGATTGCAGGAAGGAAGACTGCTGTAGGATCGAAATTTTTTCTTTCGTTCATCTTGTCATCATCGCCGGAGTCTCCACCAATAAGATTCTTGGCTTCAAAAGTAACTGGATCGAGAAGATAGTAACGGCTGTCACCACCCTTTACACAATCAGGGAAGTTGTATTCTGACCAGAAGAATCTTACAGGATCAGGAACGTGATAATTAATTAAATCAATAACACCACGATCAACTGCCATAAGAGTAATTTCAGCATTTTTTATTGGATTACCATTATGGTCTTTTGCTGTTAAAGAAATTTCAGCTTCTTCACCAGGACGGTAAGTAGTTTTTGAAGAAGAAATATCAATATCAAAACTTACACTGTCAGTGCTTACCTTAAGAGTTGCCAGACCAAAGTATCCTCTTGGCTTGCCCAAATCGTATTCGCCGTAAGATTTTTTTGGATCACTGCTGCGTACAGAATATGAAGAAACAGTTACATACATTACAGGTACAAAGCTGTCTTCAATTTTTACATTGATAACATCAGTTGGTTTATCCAGAGTCCTAAGTTCATAGTTGATGATGTTTTCCCGTTCAGTAGTAATCATATATGTACCGGCAGGAAGAGGACTTTCCATGAAAATCTGTGCTGTATCACCAACGTTGTAAAGTGATTTGTCAGTTCTCATGCTGATTTCAGTTTCATCATCATTGTGGAACCAGTTCATGTTTGAACTTGTAACGTAGAATCTCTTTTCTGTAATAACTTCATTGCCCTTTGAATCAACTGAAGAAAGACGAAGTGTGTATGAACCGCCCTCTTTTGGAGTTACACTTAAACTTGCAGGAGTGACAGTTGCTTTAAGAGGAATTGTTGTTTCGTATTCAGTTTCAGTTTTCATGTCCCAGCGGGTGTAAACATTACCGGTAACGCTGGCCTGCTGAACTTTTACCCATTTGTCGTGGATAAGTTCCAGTTTCATCTGCTTACCTATAACTGCAGAATCTGCCATGGATTTGTCAGGGGACATAAGGATATAGTTGAATTTAATTGCATTTCCAGCTTTAGGGAAACCTGAAACGTCCTGGTAATCACTTACACCAATGTAGTATTTTGCAGGATGAACAGTTACAGAATTTATTGTAGTAATTGTCTGATTTCCCAAATCAGAAATCATAGTTTCGATTCTGTACCTGTAAGGAGTACCTTTAAGCTTTTCGTTTCCAGACTGAACTGAAAGATTTGCAGTACCATCTTCTGAAAGTTTTCCTTCATTTGAAGAAATATAGTTCAATCCATCGTATCCATTATTTGGACCAAATGAGTATGATTCGTAATCTGTACCCCTTGGATAGAAGTAAGACGGTTCACGTTCCCAGTTGCTTTCATAGGTACAGCCGTTCATTGCACCGCCGCCCAGATATGAAGCTTTTACAGTTGCAGAAAGTTCATCTCCGCTGAAGAAAGTAATATCAGGAATACTGGTACTAGCTTCAAAGCGAAGTCTTTCAAAGTGCTGGATTGTAATAGGACAGAATTCTTTATGTGTATCTGAAGTGAAGAGAATTCCATAATCATCCGGCTCAAGATTTTCAGGAAGAGTAACCTTGTTCCAGAAAGTACCGTTTTCTGTGTGTGTGCCCGAAGCAATTTTCATGATAACTTCTGGATTCCAGCGGCTGCCCTTTGTAAGTTCCAGGGTAAAGTTTTCTTTTACAGGACTGTATTTTCCATCTTTAAGTGCCCTGTCTATTCCGCGGAAAGTAACAGTTTCACCTGGTTTATAGAGCCTGCGGTCTGTGAACATAAATGTGAAATATTCAGTTTCCAGAGGCTTGTCCAGCTGATCAACATATGCTGAGGTTCTCCACATATTTGTATTGTTTGGAGCGCAGTATACACTGTCATCACCGTAAACTGCTTCAATGTAGTAACCATTTGAACGGGTTAAGCGTTTGTCAAAAAGCAGTTCAGCAAATCCGTTTTCATCTGTTGTGGCCGAAAGAATGATTTCACCTTTGAAATTAAGTTTTGGACTGTAAGAATCCTTTCCTGCATCATAAAAATTAACAGTAGCACCAGGAACTGGTTTTCCACTGGAAAGTTTTGTAACCAGAACAAGTGCTCTCTTTGTATCGTAGCGGATTGAAATTCCTAAATCAGTTACCTGAATAACCTGAGTTTTTTCTCTTTCACGAATTTCTTCTTTTTTGTTCCAGTAACTGTAATCTTTATAAGAGAAGGCTGACTTAAAGAAAGCGGCTCCCCTGTAACCGTCAGCAGTACGTTTGAGAACATCCTTGAGAGGAACCACAACAACAACCTGCTCATTCTTTTTGTAATCCCCTTCGTAGATTTCATTGTAATTTTCAAAAGCAGGACTGTCATAATCAACTCCAGCAGTAATTGGTTTTATACCGTAATAGCCGGAAACTGTGTTCTTAAATGCAAATGCAATATTAGGTTCGTACTGGGCTTCAAGAATTCCAAAATCAGAATAGCCATAGTTAACGTAAGCATTACTGCGTTTTTGAACTTGTACTTTCTGATTTAAGATTTTGTCTGAAGACATCTTGCCAAAATTATCGTAAAGATTTGTATTTAATGAAACCTTGTATTCCTTGTCTGTTTCGAATTCAAGATTTTTAAGGATAATTTTTTTGCCTTCAATCTTAATATTTTCTTTTTTAATATCCAGGGAATCTGAAGGATCAATTGTAAGATTCTGCAGGATAGTTTCTTCCTGGCCCTCTTTTAAGCCGCGGCTGTAGGAAATAATTATTGAATTTGGATAATTGTAATCGTTTCCGGAAATGCTTTCAAATTTAAGTTCCGGTCCTGTTTTAAATGACAGAGATTTTGATTTTGAAACAGGGAGAGAACCTTTTTTAGAAGCTGCACCTTTTTCCAGCACAACAGTAACTTCAGAGTTAAAAGGAATTTCACTCTTTGAATCAAGTGTTATTTCGATTGCATAATCATAAAGCTGTTTTGCAGTAAAATTGCATTTTTTGTTTGCAGCATAAATAGTGATGAATTTTGAAACGTAATCACAATCAACAGGATAATTAAAGAAAAGGGCAATTGAATTTGCCAGTTCTGGAGGAACATTGTCACGGCTCACATATTGTTTTTGTTTAACAGCTTCATAGGCAGGTCGAATAAAAAGTGCTTCCAGTTCCTGTGTGTGGAATTTAAAAGTTGTATCTCCTGTAAGTTTCACTCCAGAAAGAGATTCAATTCCAGGATTTACTTTGATTGTATATTCTGCCTGTGGCGGAACTTCATCTGTTGATTCAAAACTGAGAATGCTTGTTCCTAACCAGCGGAATGTTCCGTTAAGTGCAGGTTCAATAGTTACAAAATCACTTTTATCAGATTCATCAGTCAATTTTGCAAGTGGTACAACCGGCTGACTGAACTGAACTTGAATGGAAGGATATTTAATGGAAGAAGGAAGAGTGTCTTCCGGATTAACTGAAAGTACAAAGAATTCTTTGTATTCGCTTTCGGCAACTTCCCCTCCCCTCACTAAGTCCTTGTTTGCTGCATAAGCTCTTTGAGAACAGGAAAGTGTTGTTAACAAAGATGCTGTTATGAGTGTACAAAGAATTGAAATAAAAAATGGTTTGATTCTTAAATTCAACATACAAACTCCTTATTTGCCTTTTATAATAACCCGTTATATTTTTGTAGTCTATAGAATGAATTATTCTCTCTATATATTATAGAACAAACTTGAATATATAAGATTACTCATATATATTCTGATTAGAGTCATCTGGAGGTTTTCTGTATGAATCCTAAGTCATTTGTTTTAGTTGCAGTTTTATTTCTCTTTATTGGATTTGTTTTTACAGCCTGTGGAATTTTTTTGAAAGTTCAAAAGAAAAATCAAAATGCATTTGCAAAGATTGCATCTAAGACTTTTTCAATACTTGGGGCAATTACACTTGTTTACGGAATTCTGGCACTGGCATTTCGTAAAGAAGCAACAAAACTTGTAGTAGAGGTTTTTGCTATTATCTATCTGATAATAATTGTGATTATCACCATCATTTTTAACATCAACCTTAATAAAAACTACAGGAATAATCAGATGGAAGACCAGACAAATGACATCAAGAAAGAAGGCGAATAATGAAAGAAACAATTCATCATGTAAAAGCCAGCACTCAATACAAAAGAGAACACAAAGCTGACTACGGTAAAGAAAAAATTGAAGTTCTCTATGAAGATAAGGATATCATTGTAATTGAAAAACCAAGTGGAATGCTTTCCTGCCCATATCCTGGAAGTAAAGCAAGAACCGCTGAACAGGTGCTTGAAAAAATTATGCGTTCAAAGGGCACTTATGCTAATAATCATAAGCCTTATGTAGTTCATCGTCTGGACAGAGATACAAGTGGTGTAATGATGTTTGCACTTAATGAAGCAACACAAAAAAAAGTTATGACTACCTGGCATAAAATGGTTACAGAACGTCTCTATGTTGCAGTTGGAGAAAATCCACGTAAAAAAGAAAAAGCTCTGGATGACAGCGGATTAATTGATGATGAGCTTGCTCAAAATTCCCATCATGTAGGATATGTAAAACACGATGAATCCGATACAGCAAAAACTGTACCTGCAAGAACCCATTACAAAGTTTTGTTGAGAGGAAAAACACATACTCTTTTTGAACTCTCACTGGATACAGGAAAGAAAAACCAGATTCGTGCCCATCTTTCTTCAAAAGGATATCCTCTTGCAGGAGATGAAAATTATCGTGCTAATACAGATCCATTCCATCGTCTGGCCCTCCATGCCCGCACTCTGGAATTTAATCATCCTTCAACCGGTGAACATATGAAATTTGAAGTGCCGGAACCTGCTGAATGGCGTGAGTATGTAGAAAAAGGCGATCCACATCCTCGTACACCTGTATGGAAAGAGGAACGGAAGTCAGAAGAAAAAGCTGCTGCTTCAAAAGCAATGGCTCCAGTTGCAAATGGCGGATACAAACGTCTTTCCCGCAAAGAAAAAAGCAAAATGGATTTTATTTCCCGCGGAAAAGCTGAGCGGAGATAAAAATATATTTATGATAAAATAAGGAGTTAACAACATGAAAAAACTGTTAATTTGTTTGATGGCAATGGCCTTCACAGCTTCAAGTTTATGTGCTGCACCAAAGAAAAAAGGAAATAATGCAAATTATTGTTCATCTGGTGGAAAGGTTCTGAATATTTACTCATATAATGAAGAGTTTCAGAATGTAGTTATGGATAATCTGGGGTATGAATTTCCTGAAAATGTAACGGTTGAATGGCATACAATTCCATCTTTTGACGGAAACTATCTTAACACAATTAAAGATCTTCTGAATAATCAGAATAAGCTTTCGAATGATGAAAAAATCGATTTACTTATTCTTGAACCGGATTATATTAAACACTTTATAAATGCCGGATACTTGCTTGACGTAAAAAAGGATATTGGTCTTTCAGATGAAGATATGAAAAATCAGTTCCAGTATACAAAAGATCTTGCAAGCGATAACAATGGTAATATTTGTGGTGTTTCATGGATGGTAACTCCTTCTATGTTTATTTACCGCAGAGCGATTGCAAAAGAAGTTCTGGGAACAGATGATCCTGATGAAGTTCAGGCGTATGTTTCGAGCTGGGATGGAATGGATCATCTTGCAGAAATGCTTAAGGGTGAAGGATACGAATTATTTGCAGGTATTGATGAAACATTCAGGGCATTCAGTCAGAGTAAAAAAACTCCGTGGGTTGTTAACAATAAAATTAATATTGATCCAGCCCTTAAAGAATGGGTAGAGCATTCCAGAAAGTATACTGAAAAAGGATACAATAAGGGCGGTGTTTGCTGGGATTACACATGGATGGATGGAATGAGCGGCGGCAGAAATATTTTTGCTTATTATGGAGCTGACTGGTTTATTAACTATGTAATGAATTTTTCTGCTGCTCCTGGTGAATGGGGAATTTGTATGGGACCAGAAGCATCTTACTGGGGAGGATCCTTCGTTTGCGCTGCAAAGGGTACAGATAATGCTGATGTTATAAAAGACCTTTTGTTAAAGATTTCATGTGATGAAAAAGCAATGAAAAAACTCTGCGGCAATTCAAATTCTATACCAAATAATAAGGCTGCTGTTAAAACTCTGGATGAGGAAGGATATACATCTGAATTCCTTGGTGATCAGAAGGTAATGCAGTATTATTACCGTCAGGCTGATTCTTTGCGCCAGACAGCTACAACAGAGTATGATTTAGAGTTGAATAATTTATTCATGACAGAAATGAAGGAATATATTTTTGGAAATGTGAGCATCAGTGTTGCACTTGAAAATTTCTACGAATCTGCATACAAAGAATTCCCTGAATTGAAGTAAAAATAATTTTTAAGAAAATCTAAAAGAGGCTTCCCTGTAATCATTATAAGTGATTGGGGAAGCCTTTTTGTGCTTAAAGTCTATAAAAAGTTTGAAATTAATATGTTTAGTAATTATCAAATATCAAATAACTTTCTTTATCTTTAACAAGTAAGTCAATATTTTCCAGAAGGGTCATTTTCTCAATTAATGACGCAGGTGAACCATAGCAATATGATGAAATATTGTAGGTGCCTTCATTGTAGTTTTTTTGATAAATTGAATAAAAAGCTCTGGAAACATCTTCATCTTCCATATCAGGAGAATTATGTATATCGCTGCTGGAAATTGTGGCTTTGAGTTTTGTATTAATTACAATAAAGTTTTTTTCAGGGTTGTCATTGTAATACAGATTAAAACTAGTATCGTTTCTGCGACTTAGTTTTGTATCATCCTGATATAACACAGCAGAAACAACATCATACTCAACATTATTATTTATATCAGATAAGTATTTGCCTGGAACAAAAGTAAATATTTTTCTGCCGTATCTGTTTTCTTCATCATCATCAATGATTTCTGAAAAACTCTTTGAAAGAATAGCATCATCTTTGTCTATTGAGGGAATATCTTCAATAATCCACTCCTTAAAAAGTGCCTGTGAATCCCCTGGAATAAACTTTACTGTAATTTGTTCACCAGTCAGATTTAGAACATTAAGTGTTGCCGTGTGTTCTGAATTATCTGTAACATAGATGCAGGACATAAAAATACTCATAATCACTGGTATAAATAAAGTAAAAACTTTTCTTTTCATAAAAACTCCTTATTAAAGCTTAATATGATAAAATTTTCAGGTATGCAATTTTATCGTGCTTTCTTAATTCTACAGAGATATTATATTGGTAACCCGTAGAATTTTAAAACGAACCTTGGTTATTTTTTTGTTTTCCCGAGAACTTTAGTTAGAAACGGTAGTCTGTGTGAGTCTATAGAAATATTTGTTTGGTTTATAAAATCTCTTCAATTTTATTCAAAATCAACTGATCAGCAGGGAGCCGTCAACAGAATGAAGAGTTTCTTTATCTTGAGCCGATTATGGGGTAAGGGCAGATAGAATTGTTTCTGCCAGTTTACCTGTATTTTTCCCAGAAAGCATATTTTCTGGAATGATTTTCTTCCAGCTTCTTTTTATATTCACTATGTGGTTCAACACCGCGCCAGTCTTTTATTTCCGCGGCAAGGTTATCCAGTGTCTTTAAATGTTTTGCAGCCGTCGAATAAAACTTGCTCTTTGCATTATCAAGATAGTAATTTAATGGGACTCGAATAATTATTGTCTGGGTTAGTGGCGAGCAGATTTTTTTGATTTTCTTAAGCTCACTTGCATCATAATATAACCCATGCAGATTATCATTGTGCTGCACAATATAGTTCTCAATATTTTCCGTTGTATCATAATCTATCAAAAAATTGAAATCTTTCTGACTGAACTGTTTTGAGTTATGGACCTCTTCTTTTTTCTGTTCAGCAAGGGTTTTAAAAAAATCTTCGCCGAATACAGTTTTTATTTTTTCTGCTGTATCTTCAGACGGTGAACTGAAAAAGTTTTCGCAATAGAGATTTTTAAGTGAATTTTTATCATCTATTTTAAGATAGATTTTTTCCAGGATTTCTGTCTTTCTGTATCCCCAATAATTTGTATCAATTTCATCTGCAAACTCAAGTGCTTTTTTTGCATCTCCATAATTAAGATAGCACAAAGCTACTTCATAAAAAGCTTCTCCCCAAAGCTGTCCGTCAGGTCTCAACTGGCGCTTCAGTTTTTCAAAAAGAGGAGCGTCATTAACAGCAAAAGCAAGATCTGGCAGAATGTAATCATGTGAAAACTTTCTTGTCATAAGAGTTCGGATATTTTCCTGCGGCAAAAGTTCACCTACATGTTTTAAAATACCGTCATGACAACCATAATGATTATTTTCAAGTAAATCATAAATAATCTGGGTAAGTTTTTCTTTGTCCTTATATTCTTGTGAAAACTGAGTAAAAATTGGTATCGCTGCCACATTAAACTCGTAGCCTAATCCGCCGTCGCTGTCATCGCAGTTGTTGCAGCATTTTTCGTCCAGTGCAAAAAACTTTACAAGAAGGTCAACAGCAGAATCTGCATCTTTTATATTGATTCTGATGTTTTCAAGAATGTTCTCAAGCTGTTCATAAAGTTCTCTGCGGTTTCGCCAGTCATAAAACCTTCGGCTCTTTTTTATTGCAGCAATATCTGCTTTTATAGCCTCATAGGCTGCGTCTTTACCGGCAGCGGCATTTCTAATCATTTTTTCAAGTTCTGGATTTTGACGTGAAAACAGTTTAATAATTTTTGCAAGGTCATCTGTTTCCATAGAGGAAAGTATTTCTACAAGTGGTTTATTGTCTTTCATTTTTGATACACTTCCTTTTTAGGACATTACATATTTATTAGGGAAGTTTCAAGGAGTAATTAGATTTTATAATTAAGATAATCCAGATTATTGATTTTCACTTTTTTTAGGATTAGACTGTTAATATGAAAAATAACAAAATATTAAGAAAAACATATAAAAAGTTTAAATATTTCATTCCTATAAGTGGATTATTTTTTTTTACCATACAAATAGTATTTTTGTTAATTGATAATCCGGATTTCTCGAATATTGTTTTTGATGCAATACTGGTTTTAAGTGTAATAAGTGCTTTGACCTGTATTTTCCTGATTTTTCATCCCCAAAAATATTTAATTTATGGAATATTCTTTTTGATTTTTACCGTTTTATTTACTTTTTCAGATTACAGTGAAATTACGATTTTACTTTGTTATATTGCGGCTCTGGTAATTTTTAGTGAGCAGGGATTTTTTAATCATAAGAGCATTTTAAAATTAGTTCTTTCGTTGCTGGTGTTAGGGGCTATAACAGCTGTCCGGATTATACTTTTCAAAAAAGAATATTTTGTAAGACTAATTCAAGTCTGGCCCTACCTTTTTACTCTTGTTGTAATAATTTTTTTCACCTTAAAAATCTTTGTTTCACATCAAAATGAAACCGGACGCCTGGTAATTAATCTTGATGAATATGAAGAATTAACTGACCGTCAAAAAAAACTAATAGAATCGATTTTAAAAAATGAAAAGTTCGACACCTTTTCCAGAGAGAACAATGTTTCGATTTCAACTGTGAAAAAAGATGCTGTTGTAATTTACAAAGTATTTGACGTTTTTGACAGTAAGACTTTTCTTCTCAAATATGCAAATCACGATTTCCTGTGGAAAAACCGTAAACTGGAACGGAAGGAACTTTAAAAAACTTCTGGCAGTAAAAGAATCGGCGGCTACCCTGGAAAAAATATAAATATTCGAATTGATAGCCGAACGATTTTCAGTCAATTTATTCCCCTGAAAGTGCGATGACCGGGTCAAGTTTTGAGGCCCGGGATGCAGGACTTAATCCAAAGAAAATCCCTACAAATACAGAGAAGACGAAAGCGATTATGCAGGCCGGCCAGCTTATAATGTATGATGTGGACTGAACGAATTCTACTGCAAAACTTATAATGATTCCCAGAATAATTCCTATAATTCCACCCATAACAGTAATGCTTGCTGATTCCACAAGAAACTGCTGCTTGATAACTCCTGGTGTTGCTCCCAGGGCTTTTCGAATTCCAATTTCCTGTTTGCGTTCTGTAACCGTTACAATCATAATATTCATAATTCCAATTCCTCCTACCAGAAGAGAAATTGCTGCAATAGCCGCAAGCATAACGCTCATTGTAGAAGTAATGGAACTCATCTGTTCAATCATGGACTGCATTGAGGAAACTCTTACGGAGCCTTCTGTTCCGGAGATTGAAGTACAATAATCACTTAAAACATCCACAAGTTCTGTTGCCCTGGAATTAGAAATCGCCTGAACCATAACAGTGTCTGCTGAAGGATTAGGCGTAATTTGTTTTGCATAAAATCCTCTTGGAATATAACAGCCCGTTGTGGAATTTTCAAAACCTGAACTCTGTTCTTTTAAAACTCCCACGACCCTAAAATTAAAAGTAACACTGTTTGTAACAAGGATTACACTTTTACCAACCGCATCACCATTTGGAAAAAGAGTTGAAGCAATTTCCGATCCTAAAATTATTTTCTGATTACCATACACATTGTCCGTTACAGAAAAATATTCTCCATTATCCAGGGCAAGACCGTAAGTCTGAAGATAATCAGTTTCTATTGCATATGTAGTTGCAGTGGCGCTGGTGTCTCCATAAGAAAGAGTTGCAGAAAGTTGATTTTTATACCAGATTTTTTTTATGCCGGAAATCTGACCGAACATTTCATCCCTGAAAGAATCATTAAAATCAATTGTAACTGCACTTCTGTTTCGGCGCATAAATCCTGAACCAATACTGACCATATCCAGACCGCTTGAACCGAAAGTGTCCTGAATCTGTTTTGTACTTGCAGAACCCATGCTCATAATTACAATTACTGATGCTACACCAATAATAATTCCCAGCAGAGAAAGAAAAGTCCGCATTTTGTTTCGCTTAAAATTGGATAGTGCATTTAAGAAATCTTCAAACATTTACACTTCCTCACTTTTATCAAATGGAACAGGATTTTGTTTTTTATCAGATTCGATAATTCCGTCAAAAATTCGGATGCATCTGTCAGAACTTGCCCCTACTCTTGGGTCGTGGGTTACAATAACAACAGTTGTCCCCCTGGAATTAATTTCTCTGAATAATGCCATAACCGCTTTACCTGTTTCACTGTCCAGGGCACCGGTTGGTTCATCTGCAAGAATAATTTTTGGTTTAGTAACTGTAGCTCTTGCAATTGCCACACGCTGCTTTTGTCCTCCTGACAATTCGTGGGGATGATGATTCATTCGATCCTCAAGTCCCACTTTTATAAGAGCTTCTTTTGCAAGATTGTAGCGTTCGTGTTTTTCCAAACCTGCATATCTTAAAGGGAGCATTACATTTTCAATAACGCTCATTGAAGAAATTAAAAAATACTGCTGAAAAACAAAACCAACTGTCTGATTTCTTAAAACAGCAAGTTCTTTTTCCGTCATTTTCGCAGTGGCTTTTCCATTGATTTCTACAATTCCGTCTGTGGGGCGGTCAAGACATCCAATCATATTCATGCAGGTGGATTTTCCTGAGCCGGAAGGACCCATTATGGTTACAAATTCTCCCTGTTCAATGTTAAAAGAAACATTTCTTAAAGCGTGGACTTCTGAATCACCCATAATGTAAGTTCTTTTAACATTCTTCATGTTGATTACAGAATCTGCCATTAGAAACCTCCTGGAGGTGGTCCGCCTGCTCCTCCCCCGGAATTATTTTTTCCGCTGGACATCTGGCCTGGACCGTTACGTCTGCTGGTTCCAGATTTTGATGCTGAAGACTGTGCCTGCAGAACATCACCTTCCTTAATGTTTCCCTCAACGATTTTTACATATTCTTTATCGTATGGCATAACAGACACAGAAATTTTTTCAGATGAACCTGCTTTAACAACATAAGCCTGTCCGTTTTCCCTTCCCACTGCATATCTGCTTACAATTGTAAAAGTTTCGGCAGGAGCAATTTCAATTTTTCCACTGAAGGAAAAGTTTGGAAGAATTGTTTCCGGATAATCATCAATCCGGATTTTTGCATTTACGATTGTTGCACCGCGGCTTGTTACTTCACCAATTGCAGGCCAGCCCGTAATGTAACCTTCTACAGTTCCATCGTAGGCTGGAAAAGTAAGCTTTACCTTCTGTCCGATTTTCAACTTGGAAACATCTGTTTCAGCAATCTCCACTTCTGCAGTAAGATATGAAACATCAACCAGAGTGCCGACAGAATCTTTTGCTTCAAGAGAATCTCCAACAGCAACATCAATTGAAGCAATTATTCCGTCAAAAGTTGCAGTTACTTTTCTTTCCGCAATTTTCTGAACTAAAGCAAGGCGCTGTGTCTGCATTAACTGATATTGTCTTGCAGAACCAGAAATTCTTACTGTTGCCATATCATAATCCTGCTTAGCAAGATTGTATTGTTCATCAGTGTCATCAAGCTGGATGATAACATCCCCCTCTTTTACAGAGTCCCCCTGCTTTACATAAACTTCCAGCACAGTTCCATCAGACAGGGCCTGAAGAGTTTGTTCCTGAGCTGCTGAAACTACACCTGACACTTCGATTACATTTTCATAAGTTTCTGAAGTAACTTTATAAGTTGTATTTGATTTCTGATGATTTTTAATGATTATCCTTGCAGTAATTAATCCCGCTGCAAGAACCGCAAGAGAACCTGCTGCAATCATAATGATTTTTATCTGTTTTTTAATTTTCATTTTCCATAGCTCCTTCTTTATCAGACACCAATTCCTGGTCCCGTGTAAAAAGTAAAAGTGTTTCGTTATTGTAGATTATTAAATCAATGTCGTTTAATAAAAGCTGAATTCTATATTTTTCTTTGTTCACTTCTGCAGAGCGCCATTCACTTTCTGTTGTGATTCCACGTTTGTACCAGGTTTGCAAATCTGCCGCCAGTGATTTGTAAAGATTATAGGTTTCTGTATTTGAAGATTTGTTCCACTGAATGTCCGCAAGTTCAGCGGCTTGTGTTGTAACTGCTGTCTGGTAATTGTTTCGTGCTGATTGAATTGAAATGGCTTCCTGTTCTGCTTCAAGTTTTTCAATCTGGGAAGTGATTTTTGCCTGTCGAAACGCATTAGGATCAATGGAAATCCCAAAAGTAAAAATCGGGTTATGATCTTCAGATGTTGTAGGGATTGAAACTCCTGCTGATGCACTTAATCCTGTATCAGCAAAAGTCATTCCTGTACCAAAATCCACTGTGTCTGTTTTTGAAGAACTTCCAGCAGATGAATTTGCAAAAGTGTAGCCTGCATTTGCATTAAGTGTAAAAAATTTTTCCGCATCTCTTTCAAGTTGATTAATTTTGTTTGTCCATAGAGCTGCTTCAAGTTCCGTATAAGTTTCTTCCGGAAAAGAATTTACATCAACTGCATCAACAAGAGGAATTGAATTTGGGAGAAACTGAGTTATTGCATCCGTGCCCTGATAATTAATTCCGCAGAGGCTGGCGAAAACTTTTGTTTCTCTTTCAAGTTCGTGTTTCTTTGTATCAATAGTGTGCTGGTCCGAAAGAACTTCCAGTTGTGCTGTTCTGTATTTTGATGAAGTTGACGTGTAGCCCTGTGCCTTTATCTGATCAAAGGAAAGTTTGTCTTCATAATATTCATTTTCTGCAGTGTTGATTTCAGCCGCAATTTGATAAAGATTTTTCAGACTTGTGTAGAATTCTTTTTCTGCAGAAGTAAATCTGTTTTGCAATGCCCGCTTGCTTTCCAGTAATGAACGTTCTGCCTTTAAGCGTGAAATTTTTATTGTATCGGCCTGCTCTGAAATAATATCAGCAGAAAGATTTATTGATGTGTCGCTTACTCCTGCATCATCCCCGCCTATTGTTGCTTTTGAAGAAAGGGATAAAGTTAAATCATTGTACTGAGGAAGATTTAGACTTGCAGCTGGATTAATTTTTACATAAGTTGAATCCCCTGTGTAAAGGGTGACTGTTCCTGTGGAAAGTTGAAAATTAAATCCATTGGAAATCTGACTGGACTCATTGTTCAGACTTTGCTTTTCTACTTCTGCCGAAAGATTTTGAATTGACAAATCATTCTTTAAATAGCCTTCCAGTAAAGTAGAAACCGATTCCTGTGACCAGATTGAGATGACAGCAAATGAAAAAATTAAAATCAGCGTTATTAAATTCCTCAATTTATTCATACTTAAAGTGTAATTTAAAATTTTTCACTTCGCATCAAGAATCTTAGAAAATGTTTGTTATTTACCCTAATTTTTTGTTTTTTTAAGGCTTTTATATATAGAAACAAATAAAATCAGGGTAAATTATTTTATAATTGAGTGATATTTTCAATCAGGCTGCGGGGAGTAAGTGCAAAATTATTTTTTACTTTTCTGGATGCCAGAGCATGTGCAAGAGATGCACTTACTGCAGAATCCAGGGCACCTCTTTTTTGTGCAAGTAGTGCTCCTGCAAGACCGCACAAAACATCCCCACTGCCTGCTTTAGAAAGAGCGGCTGTACCAAAAGAATTAATATAAATTTGTACAGCGGATTTATCGTAACTGTAATTTCCAATTAGAACGTTTGCGCCTTTTAAAATCAGGACAACATTTTTATAGTAGTCACAAAATTTCTTTACAAGCTCAAATCTATTTTCAACAACTTCTTCAACTGTGAAAGAACCCATGCCACACTTTTCCAGTAGAACAGAGAACTCTTTTGGATGTGGAGTAAGAATTGTAATGCATTTATTCTCAGAGGTTTGAGAGCACCGTTTGTCCAATAAAGTTTTTATTTCATCATAGTAAAAAGCATCTGCATCTATGAGGCAGCTCAGATTTGCATTTTGCTCCAGATAATTTACTGCTTTTGTAAAACCCTGTTTGTTGTTTCTGCCCAGCCCCATACCAAAAACAAGGGCACTGGTATTTGCAGGGAATGTATCAGAAGTCATAAGTTCGTAATCAATCGAATCCTCTGAATATTTTCCGCCGGATTTAGAATCTTCAAAAAAAACTTCGCTGGAAGAAACTAAAGTGACAAGTCCTGCTCCAAAATTCAGCGCTGCAAGACCTGCAATATTTGCCGCTCCCCTTTTTTCTCCACAGATGAGGGCAAGGTGCCCAAAAGAACCCTTGTTAACATTTTCTTTTTTGCGGATTGGAAGGGTCATGTCACTTTCTTCAAGAAGCCAGGCATCAGGCTGACTTTGTGCTGCATTTTCAAAATTATTTTGTGCTACTCCAAGATTTGCCAGAGTAATTTTTCCACAAACATCTTTTGCCCTGTCTTTAAAAAGATCCAGTTTAAGGGCTCCCATTGTAACAGTTTCATCAGCGTTAAAATATAATCCGCTTGGAATATCGCAGGCAATTTTATAAAGGTCAGTATTTGAATTGATCCGGTCAAAAACAATTTTTACTTCTGCCGGAAGCTGACCATGAAATCCGCTGCCAAATACACAATCAACTGCAACTCTCAGGTCAAGACTTTTTTCTTCAATAAACTCATCCAGTTCGTAAAAGGAAACATAACTTACTGCCAGAGAGTCGGCTCTTTGTTTTTGCAACTGTGCAATTTCAGTTTTGGGCTGACCAAAATCACAGATGGTAACGGCAATATTTTTTTGAATAAGTCTGCGGGCCAGGGCGTATCCGTCTCCTCCATTATTTCCACTTCCACAAAGTATAAGACAATGGGCTCTGTTAAGGTAAAAGTTTGAAGGATTAAAAATGTGGGCCATTACAGCAGATTCAAGTGCGGCGGCGGCGTTTTCCATCATAAGGTCTTCGGAAAGAAAATATTTTTCTCTGCAAGCCTGATCTAAAATTCGGGTATCTTTATACAGCTTTTTCATACACTTGATTTTAATTTTCAATGGATTTTTTGTAAATAAACAGGTAAAATCAATGTCTATGAAAGACTACAAGAAAGAATTTATTGATTTTATGGTTGAGTGCAAGGTTCTTAAATTCGGTTCCTTCACATTGAAAAGTGGTAGACATTCTCCTTTCTTTATGAATGCAGGTGCTTATGTAACAGGCAGTCAGCTTGCTAAACTTGGAGAATATTATGCACAGGCAATTCACGAAAATTTTGGTGATGATTTTGATGTGCTTTTTGGTCCAGCTTACAAAGGAATTCCTTTAAATGTTGCCACAACAATTGCCTACAGCAAACTTTACGGTAAGGAAATCCGTTACTGTTCAAACCGCAAGGAAGCTAAAGATCATGGCGCAGACAAAGGCCTTCTTCTTGGCAGTGAAATAAAAGATGGTGACAGAGTTGTTATCATTGAGGATGTTACTACATCAGGAAAATCAATTGAAGAAACTTATCCTATTGTTAAGTCTTGTGGTTCTACTCCAGATGCAGTAAAAATCGTAGGAGAAATTGTTTCCCTTAACAGAATGGAACGGGCCCCTGATTCTGAAAAAAGTGCACTGGAAACAATTACAGAAAAATACGGCTTCCCTGCCAGAGCAATTGTAAGTATGCAGGATGTTGTAGAAGCTCTTTATGTTCCAGGCGGTGTAATCACTGAAGAACTGAAAAAAGAAATTGATGCTTACTATGCTGAATGGGGTGCAAAATAATTATGACAGATTTGTTTAATCCGGATCCGAATAAATTTAATTCTAACTACAACAATTCAAACAATCAGAATAATCCAAATAATCCTGACAATTCCATCGGTTCAAATTTCCGCAGGGATGCAAAGAACAGTAAAAAAATCGAATATGTTGTTCTTGTAGCTTTCCTGGTGATGATGGTTCTGATGTATGTCCGCCGCACCAAAAATGAAGAAGACGCTCAGGCTGCAGCAAATGCACAGTATCAGAGTATCGTATGTCTTTCACCGGCCGGAGCAGAAATTCTTTCTGATTTAGGTGCTGAGGGACTGATTAAAGCAAGAACTGATTTTTGTGATTATCCGTCACGCCTTAAAGCAATTCCAAGTGTGGGGGGCTTTGCAGGGGAAACTCTTAGTGTAGAAACAATTCTTTCTTATAAGCCGGATTTTGTTTACGGTGCAAAAGGTATGCATGATTTTCTTGAAGCACCTTTGAAGGAATCGGGAGTTACACTTTTCCTTTCTGAAGCAAGTTCCATTGATGCTGTTTACGATGAAATAATTACTGTAGGCGGATATATTGGACGTACTTCCGAAGCAGAAACTCTGGTAAAAAATATGAAGGATTCAATCAGCCAGATTACTGCAGCTTATAACAGTTCAGACAAACCTGCTGTTTATTATGAAGTCTGGAATACACCATATATGTCAATTGGAAGAAAATCTTTCATTAGTGATTTGATTTTGACTGCAGGTGGATTAAATGTTTTTGATGATCAGAATTCAGATTATCCGTCTGTAAGCGAAGAAGCAATTATTGCCCGTGATCCTAAAATAATACTTCTTCCGAATATGAATGGTGTAACAGCAGATGATGTTAAGGCTAGAACAGGCTGGACAAATGTAAGCGCTGTTAAGAGCGGAAAGATCTATCTTATTGACGCAGATCTTTATTCCCGCCCGGGACCACGGATTGTAGATGCAGTTGCAGGACTTGCAAAAATTCTTCACGAGGAAAACTAATATTAACAAAAGACGTTGTACAGTGACACTGATTATTTTAGTGTCACTTTTTTTAACCGCAGTTTTTTTATCTCTTATTTTAGGTGCACAGAAAATTTCTTTTAATGAAGTTTTCAAATCCGCTGACAGTTTTTCCAGGACGATTTTTTTCAGCATTCGTCTTCCAAGAACAATACTTGTAATTATAAGTGGAATTCTGCTTTCAGGAGCAGGTGCTGTTTTTCAGATGTTTTTCCGCAATCCTCTTGCAGAACCCGGTATCATGGGAATTACTTCGGGTGCCAGTCTTGGTGCTGTAATTGCAGCTTGTCTGGGTGGAGGAACTTTAATGGGAGGATTGATTTCTCTTCTGAATGGAGGAGCCTTTCTGGGAGCACTGGCGGCGGCTTTTATTGTTACAGCAATTTCCTTTCGGGGTTCTTCCAGAGCTTCTACAGTAATGGTCCTGCTTTGCGGTACCGCATTAGGTTCCCTCTACTCTGCCATCACTTCGATTATTCTTGCAATTCATGACAGGCAGCTTCATTCAATTTACATCTGGATGCTGGGAAGTTTTAGTGGACGCGGCTGGAATGAAGTAAAGTTTATTATAATTCCATCAGCAATATCAATTTTGCTTATGCTTATTTCCTTACCACAACTGGATTTACTGGGGGGTGGTGAAGCAACAGCAAGAACCCTGGGAGTAGATGTAAAAGATCTTAGATTAAAGGTGATAGTTGCAGGAGCATTTGCAAGTTCAGCCTCAGTCTGCGCCGGTGGAACAATCGGTTTTATTGGACTCATTGCCCCTCATGCAGTTCGACAAATATGCGGCAGTAAAGGAAAGGTGCTTCTTCCCTTTTCAATGCTGGCAGGAGCAACCCTTCTTCTTTTAGCAGACACCCTTTGCAGAATCGTAATTGCTCCGTCAGAAATTCCTGTAGGAACAATCACTTCAATTCTGGGAGTTCCATTCTTTATTTCACTGCTCCTTACATCATCAAGAGGATCAAAAGGTTTTGGAGGTGGAAAGAATGCTTGAGGCAAAAAATATTAGAGCGGCCTGGGGAAAAAGTATTGTACTGAATGGAATAAACCTAACCGTAGCACCAAAAGAAATCCTTTGCTTAAGCGGACCAAACGGAAGCGGAAAATCCACACTTCTTTCTGTGATGGCAGGGCTGGCGGGAGAAGACAGGCTGCGGTTTGGAGGAAGTATTACTCTTGACGGTAAAGATATTTATTCCATGAAGCCTATTGAGCTGGCTCAAAAAACTGCAACACTTTTACAAAGCGAATATCAGACATGGAATTATAACGTTACAGATGTAATTTTTCAGGGAAGATACTGCCGTAGTAAAAATGGCCGCACCTGGGTTTCGCAGGAAGATAAAGATATTGTTCAAAAAATAATCAAAGACCTTGAAATAGAAAATATTGCTGAAAAAAATGTATTTGAAATTTCAGGTGGTGAATATCAGAAGGTTAGAATTGCCCGCTGTCTTGCTCAGGAACCAGATTATCTTTTGCTGGATGAACCTGTTGCTAATCTTGATTTTGCTTACCAGGACGAATTGTTTGCTTTGTTAAAGAAAATTGCAGTGGAAAAAAATATCGGCGTTCTGGTCAGCATTCACGATTTGAATACAGCAAGCCGCTTTTGCGACAAACTTGCATTGCTGCAAAAAAATGGCCCCTGTTATACAGGAGCCTGTGAAGATTTGTTAAAGCCGGATTTGCTTAAGCAGATTTATCCGGGTACAGAATTTGAAGTATTCCAGCACCCGGCCTATCATTGTCTTCAGGTTTATACACTTCCTTCCGGAGCCGGAGTTCTTAAATAATTCCAGCAGGAAAGATATTTTCTTACGTTCAAACGTCTGTCTGTTTTAAATTCGTAGTGAATACCTGATTTGTCATTTTTAAAAGTAAGCCCTGTTTTTGCAAAGATGCTCATGTCCGGAATTTCGTTAAAAGGAATGACTGTAGTTTTTTCATTTGTAGTAAATTCAAAACGATCCTTAAACATTGTAAATGTTCCCTTTCCCAGAGACTGAGAAGAATGATCCTGAGAAAGAGCATTAAGTTCAACGTCTTCGTCTGCAAAAAGAGGAGAAGTTGTATCTGGAATTTGTGAAACATAATCCTTGTAAAATGCTTCCTGCCAGTCATCCCATTCTTCAATTGTATGGAACTTGAAGCCGTCAGAAAAATATCCATATTCGGTATACTCTGTAGAAAGACCGCATTTTGTACATTTAATTGAATTCTTCAAAGTTGTAAGCTTACCGATTGACTTACATTCAGGACATACACAAAGGGCAGTTTCCAGACCTTCCGCAAGATTCTTACCTTTGTATCTTACAGGATTTTTAGCCTGGGTTTCGTAATCATTCTGATAGATATCTTTTCTGATTACATCAACAATTTCTTCTGCTGACATATCCTTGAGTTGTTCTTTTTTATAAACATTTACAACACCTTCATGAACCCATCCCTTTCTTCTTGAGTAACCCCAGCGTGGGTCTGCAAAAAATCCACCTTCAATTTTGTAAGTAACAAGATTTGCAGCCGAAGCTTTAACCAGCTTTCCCAGAGCAGAAGTTAAAAGTGAAGGATCTGATTTGCCGTTCCAGGTTCTGTTTCCTTCTGCAAAAATACAAACATTTTTTCCTTCTCGCAAAGTGCGGATTGTTTTCATTACAGTAAGAGTGTCAGAAGAGCCCTTCATTTTTGCAATCGGTTCAAAAATCCACCAGAGAATTTTTGATTTCCAGCCCTGGCGGTAAACATGTTCACTGGCAACAAAGTACATGTGCTTTTTAAAATTGAGCCCAACAATTGCAGGATCAAGATTTGTTGTATGATTTGCAAGCACAAGATATGAGCCGTTAATTTTAGGAACTTTATCATAGTGAAGTTTGTACATCCCCTTGATAATCGGTCCAAACAAGTGCAGGAATTTCCACCACCTTACATGACGGCGGTATCTTCTTCTTGTAGCTCTTTCTTCTTTTGTCAGTTTTTTCATGTTTACCCTCTTTTTTGATTTATATTTGAATTAATTCACTTATTTCTTCTCATACTGCTTGTGGAGAATATTCCAGCAGGAAAGATATTTTCTCACATTGATGATTTTGTCCGGATGAAGTTCGTAATGTGTTCCTTCAACATCAGAGAAACAGAAAAGAGATTTACCGTAAACTGAAGTATCAGGGACATTTTTGATTTCAAAAACAATTTCCGGTTTATCCAGAGGTTCAAAAATGAATCTGTCCAGATACAGTGAAAATGTTCCGTAGCCAAGTTCTACTGTATGGTGATTGGAGTTTACAGTTCTGATTGCAACGTTTTTGTCCTGGAATAATGGAGTGAGTGGATCTTTGAATTTCTTAACAAAATCCTTGTAAAAATCTTCCTGCCATTTGTCCCATTCCAGAACAGTTTTGAATTTAAATTCAGGATTAAAGAATCCGTATTGATCCAGCTTTGCTTTAGTACCACAGTTTGTACAGAAAACACTATCTCCCTGAGAACTGATAAATCCAATCTTTTTACATTCAGGGCAAACAGAGAATGCACTTTCCATACCAAAGGCCAGATTTTTTCCTTTATACATTACAGGGAATTTTTTCTGTTCTTCGTAAGCATTTGTATAAATATCTTCATTGATGTGTTCAACAATTTCTTCTGCTGTCATTAATTTCAGTTCTTCCGGAGAATAAACTTTAACAACACCGGCCTTCATCCTTCCCTTACGCTTACCAAAACCCCAGCGAGGGAAAGTCATATATCCGCCTTCAATTTTATAAGTAACCAGACCTGCTCCAGAAATCTTAATCAGTTTTCCTGTTGCTACAAAAGATTTTGCAGATTCGCCGTTAAAGGTACGGTTGCCTTCCGGAAAGAGAGCAACATTTTTTCCTTCCTTTAAAGTACGGATTGCTTTCATAACTGTAAGTTTGTCAGAAGCACCCTTAATTTTAGAAATAGGCTGGAATGCCCAGTAGAGCAGCTTTGATTTAAATCCTGAACGATAAAACTGTTCGCTGGCAATAAAGTACATCTGTTTTTTGAAAGAAGCTGCCAGAATTGCCGGATCAAGATTTGTTACATGGTTTGAAAGAACTATATATGGTTTTTCAAGTTTAGGAGTTTTAGTTCTCCTTAAATTTACAGAGAGTTTGAGAAATGGTTTAATGGCATTGCTTGCAAGAAACCAAATAATCCTGTGCCGTAAATAAATTTTTCTCTCCCGATTTTGTTCCCGTTGTTCCTGTTTGTTCATAAAAATCTCCAAGTAATAATCAGTCTATTATACTTAATTTCCGCCAATTATTAAAGGAATTAAATCCGGCGTTTTAAAACAACAAATCCCGACTGTCAAATGCCAGCCGGGATTCATTTAATTAGAAAAAGTTCAGATTATTTTTCTGCTGGTGCAGCCTGATTGTTCTGCTTGAAGCCGATTGCTACAACTTCAATTGTATAGTTTTCAGAATCAACGATGCCCTGTACTGTAAGATTCTTGCCCTTGTACTTTGCAAGATCATCAAGTGTTACAGGATTTTCTACATCTTCAGGAGCGTTTCCAACTTTAAGAACATAGTCCTTTTTGTTAGCGCATTTCATTGTAATAACCCTTGCGTCTCCCTTACCCTTTACCTTAACCTTACCTGAGACTGTAATAACAGGTGCTGGTGCAGGAGCTTCCTGAACTTCTACGTTTTCTACTGCTGGGACTTCTTCTTCTGCTGCCTGTGCAAATGCTGCTGTAGCTCCAATTGATAAAAGTGCAAGTGTAAATGCGGCTACCTTAAATGTTTTGTTCATAATTCTTTCCTCCGACTGATATATTCTTTTCAGTTTCAAAAAAATTGGTTTAGAGTTATGGGCGCCCACAGCGTCTTTATGTTTAACTCTTACGTAATTAATAATAATCCAATCTCAAAAAAATAACATAAACAGACTGTTATTTTAAGTAAATTTAGAAACTTCTAAGAATTAAAGATTCTGGAGATTATTTGAATTTTTTGCCGTCAGAAAAAGCGTTTCCTACAATTTCACCTAACTGAATGTATTTGTGATTCACAGGATCGTAAGTGATAGGCTTAAGTTTTGCCGGATCGATTTTGCCTGCTGTAAGAACAGAATCTTCTGCACAAACATTTACAATATCAGCAACCAGATAATCAGAAACTATATCGTAACTTACAAGCTTACATTCCAGAGCCATAGGAAGTTCGTTAATGATTGGCGCATCTACATTCTGGCTTTTTGTAACAGTAAAATTTACTTTCTTCAGCTTATCCTGAACTTTATTTGCTGAAGCAATTCCAAGATAATCGCATTCAGCTGTATGGGCAGCATCCGCAATACTTACGGTAAAAGCCTGCTTAAGCATTATATTTTTTGCAGTTTTGTGATCGTGGCTCAGGCAAATTCCAATTTGATTTGTATTGTGAATTCCACCCCAGGCAGCGTTCATTGCATTCGGGTTTCCATCTTCATCATAAGTAGCTACAATAAGAACCGGCATTGGGAACAAAAGTGTATCTTTTCCAAAATTTTTTTTCATAATTAAATCCTCTTAATTTATAAAATAAAAGAGGCGACCCCGAAAATCAAGAGCCGCCTGCTAAAAATCTTAAAAATTTGTTATTTTTGGAAAGATTTCAAGTCTTCATCAGTTCCAAGAACGTAATGACTTCCCCCTACGCAGTGCATTGTGCCTTTGTTATAGTCCAGGCCGCTGTCTTCGTAGTTGTAGGTCATGATAGAACGATTTTTTTCTACAACTGGATTTGGTCTTGGAATTGCAGACATGAGACTTTTGGTATAAGGATGAAGTGGATTTGAGAAAATTTCTTCAGTTGTACCTGTTTCAAGAAGATGTCCCAGATGAAGAACTCCAATTCTATCACTTATGTACTTAACCATGCTTAAATCGTGAGCAATAAAGAGATAAGCTGTGCCGGTTTCAGCCTGGATATCCTTAAGAAGATTTACAACCTGTGCCTGAATTGAAACGTCCAGAGCAGAAATACATTCATCTGCAATAATCAGTTTTGGATTAAGAATAAGTGCCCTGGCAATGCCAACGCGCTGTCTTTGTCCTCCAGAAAACTGGTGTGGATAACGGTCAATGTGTTCAGGTGCAAGACCAACCTTTTTGAGAATAGAAAGAATCTTTTCTTCACGTTCGGCACGAGTCTTGTAAAGATGATGAATATCCAGCCCTTCCCCAATAATTTCACCAACTTTTTTACGGGGATTCAGACAGGCCATCGGATCCTGGAAAATCATCTGCATATTGGTACGGAGAAATTTATTGTCAGCAGAAGAAAGTTTTCCGGAAATTTCGTGTCCGTCAAAGAGAATTTTTCCTGCTGTAGGTTTGTAAAGTCTGATTAAACTTCTTCCTATTGTGGATTTACCAGAGCCTGATTCTCCAACAAGACCATAGGTTTCTCCCGGATAGAGGGAAAAGCTTACATCATCAACTGCCTTTACTGTATAGGAAGCAGACATTTTGAAATACTGCTTAAGACCTTCAACTTTAAGGAGAGGTTCTTTTTCGTTAGATGCCATAGTGCTGAGCCTCCTTCTTCATTGATTCAATTCTTTCTTTAAGTTCAACAGGCATTTCGATTTTTGGTGCACGTGGATCGAGAAGCCATGTTGCTGCAGAATGAGTTTCTGTTACCTTAAACATTGGAGGTTCAAGGCGGTCATCAATGTTAAGTGCATAGATGTTGCGTGGAGCAAAAGCGTCTCCCTTAACTTGATGCAGAAGATTTGGAGGAGAACCTGGAATTGTATAAAGACGATCGTTAGTTGTATTCAGGTCCGGCATGGCAGAAAGAAGTCCCCATGTGTATGGATGGCGCGGGTCAAAGAAGATTTCATCCGCAGTACCCTTCTCAACAATCTTACCCGCATACATTACGTTGATGTAATCTGCAACTTTTGCAACTACACCAAGGTTGTGAGTGATGAAGATAACACTTAAATTACGTTCCTTCTGAATCTTTTTAATCAGGTCGATGATTTTTGCCTGAATTGTTACATCAAGAGCTGTAGTCGGTTCATCGCAAATCAGCAGTTCCGGATTGCAGGCAAGGGCTATTGCAATAACAATGCGCTGTCTCATTCCGCCGGATAACTGATGTGGATAATTTTTCATGCGGTTCTTTGCATCAACGATTCCAACTTCATCCAGCAGTTTAAGGGATTTCTGGTAAGCTTCTTCTTTTGGAGTGTGATAGTGATAAATCATTCCTTCCATAATCTGCTTACCAATATTCATTGTTGGGTCAAGAGAAGTCATTGGGTCCTGGAAAATCATGGCGATATTTTTTCCGTTAATCTGACGGCGGACCTGCTTTTCTGACATACTGAGAATATCATATTCCGTGTGGGTAACGTTATCTGGTTCCAGACAGTTGTAAGTGATTTTTCCACTGTTAACAACAGAGTTTTTTGCCAGAATACCCATAATGGCTTTTGTAGTTACTGATTTACCTGAACCTGATTCTCCAACAATGGCAACTGTTTCACCACGATTCAAATCAAGATTAACACCGCGGATTGCATTCACCATACCTGCAGTAGTTTTAAAGGAGATAGATAAATCATTTACTGTAATAATTTTGTCTGCATTATTTGCCATGATTATGCCTCCTTAAGTTTAGGGTCAAGAGCTTCCCGTAATCCGTCTGCAAGCAGGTTGAAGCTGAGCATCAAAAGTGCAAGTACCAGAATAGGTGGAAGAATCTGATAAGGATGAGTTGTAAATGAGTTGAAGGCATCTGAAATCAGCGAACCCAGAGAACACTGTGGAACAGGAATTCCAAGTCCTACAAATGACAGGAAAGCTTCTGTAAAGATTGCAGTTGGAATTGAGAACATAGTCTGTGTAATAATCTGACCAATTATGTTTGGCAGAATTTCACGGAAGATTATTGAAAAGTTTCTTGCTCCAAGAGTGCGGCTTGCAAGAACAAATTCACGCTCCTTCAAATTCAACATTTCAGCGCGGGCAATTCGGGCCATTCCAATCCACTCGGTAATCATCAGGGCAAAAATGATTGTGGCAATTCCAGGCTTAAGAATCAGCATGAGAAGTGTAACGATTACAAGACGAGGAATACCATTTATGATTTCAGCAATACGGCACATTGTAGAATCAACAATTCCGCCAAAATATCCTGATATCAAACCGTAGCTCATACCAATAATCATATCGATTAAAACTGCAATGATTGAAATGTAGAGAGAAACTCTTGTTCCCATCCAGGTGCGGGTCCAGATATCACGACCCAGTACGTCAGAACCAAACCAGTAGTAAACGTCAGTGTCACCATTCTTTTCGTAAAGGTTGATGATTTTTGTACCTGTGGTGGTTTTCATTCTTTCATTTCCCGCAAAGATTCCCTTAAATCCCGGAATGCGGGGTGCATAGTTTTTCTGCTCCAGATTCTGTGAAGAATATGTGTAGCTGTTCATGTTAGGACCGGCAAAGGCAAAAATTACAATCAGAATGATTATAATTCCTGCAATTACTGCACCTTTATTTGCAAAAAAGCGTTTTCTTACTTCCTTCCAGTATGAGAGTGAAGAAAAGTTGCTGTCTATTTTTGTTGCAGCAGTATCTGTCTTGAGCTGAAAATCATTTTCATAAAATCCTGCCGGCTTTTCAACAGAAGCTTCAATTACAGTATTAGTATTTTTATTCATGAACTGCCTCCGAAAGTCTGATGCGAGGGTCAATAATTCCGTATAGGATATCAACTACAAGCATAATTCCAATGTAAAGTGCACTGTAAATAAAGCTCAGTGAAATTACAACGTTATAGTCATTTGATTGAATTGCGGTTACCAGCAGAGAGCCGACTCCAGGAATTGCAAAAATTTTTTCTACAACCAGAGAGCCTGTAATCAGGTCAACAATGAGCGGTGCCAGAACTGTAATAATAGGAATAAGTGTATTGCGGAGAGCGTGTCTCCAGATCAGCCTGAAACCGTAAATTCCTTTGCTTTCTGCAAGTTGAATGTATTCTGATCCCAGGGCTTCAAGCATTTCAGTTCGAGTAAAACGGGCAATTGATGCCATAGTGAACATGCTCAGGGAAATACTCGGTAATATTGAAGAGAAAAATACCGCATCTTTACTGTAAAGCATTGGAAAGATTCTCAGCTTGAAACCGAAAGTATAACTCAGTGCAAGGGCAAATACATAACTTGGAATTGAAACACCGAGAACTGAGATAATAGTAGATAAAGTATCCCAGAAGGTATGCGACCAGACTGCAGCAATAATTCCTAAAATGAGACCGACCAGCGCACCCAGCAGAACTGCCTGTCCTCCGATTCTGATACTGACAGGAAGACGCTGTGCAATCAGGCTGGAAATTGGAGTATTTTTACTGATGTTGTAACTTACTCCGAAATCCCCCTTAAGAATATTTCCCAAGTATTTGAAAAACTGAACAATGACAGGTTTGTCCAGACCATATTTTGCGTACAGGGATGCTCTCTGTTCTGCATTTAACTTTTCGTCGTTAAAAGGAGAACCAGGCATTAACTGAAGCAAAATAAAAAGAACAAGTGTAATTACAAGAAGTGTAAATACAGAAATAAGGATTCTTTTAATGATGTACTTTTTCACCTTTTCTTACCTAAAACCTATGGATTTAATGGTGATAGTATAAATAAAAAACGGCCGTAACGCTAGGTATACGACCGTTTATATCTAAAAACAGAAATAATTACTTTTCAGATTGTTGATTAATTACAAATCTATAGTTCTGAAATTACTCTTTTGTTGTGTTTTTGAATACACGGTTGAGAGCAACAGCGTGGAATTCAATTCCCTTAACGCCAGTCTTAACCATACAAGCATCAGCCTGCTGGTAGATTGGGAAGATTACTGCATCTTCCAGAACAATCTGTGAAGCGTCTCTGAGAGTTGCCCATCTTTCTGCAGGCTTCTGTGAGTATTCACCAGTTACACAAAGATCCAGGAGTTCGTCGTACTTAGCATTGCTCCAGAAACCGTAGTTGTTAGCGTTGTTTGTGTACCACATTCCCAGGTATGTCATTGGATCAGCATAGTCTGGACCCCAGCGTGTAAGACCAAGCTGGAATGTTCCGTCCTGCATATCCTGAACGCGCTGCTTCTTTGGTTCAACGCGGAGGTTGATTGTGATACCAGAAAGTGTGCTTTCAATCTGTTCCTTGATAACTGCTGCAACATTCTGCTGAACTGTTGTATCGTCAACAATCATTTCGAAAGTGAAAGTGTCCTTGCCCAGTTCAGCCTTAGCTGCTTCGTAGAAAGCAAGAGCTGCTTCCTTGTCAGAGCGGCAGAGTTCTGGGAATTCAGGAATTGCCTGAACAAAGTCTTTACCTTCATCAGAGAAAGCGAAATCTGAAGGAACGCCAGTGTATGCAGCCCAAGAGCCATCCTTTACAACATTCTTAACGATTGAATCACGGTCGATTGCAAAAGAGATAGCCTTGCGGAGATTAAGATTCTGGAGTTCAGCAACATCTCTCATCATTGGAGAAATGTACCAGAGATAACCTGCACCTACAGAAAGGAATTCTGGATCTTCACTTACCTGATCAACCTGGTCACCTGAAAGCTTTACAATGTCCAGAGTACCATTCTGGTAAGCCATGAGAGCCTGCTGTGAATCCTTGAGAACCTGATAGTTGAGGCCGTCAAGTTTAATCTGTGAAGCGTTATAGTACTTTTCATTCTTTACAAGTTTGAAGCTTACTGCAGCTGGTTCATAATCTGTAAGGATGAAGGCACCGTTTGAAAGAACAGTTGAAGCGCTTGTAGCAAAAGAATCTCCAACAGATTCGTAGAATGCGCGGTTTACAGGATAGAATGTTGGGAAGTAGAGAATCTTGTCAAAGAAAGAAACTGGAACTTCAAGAGAAACTTCAAGAGTCTTGTCATCAATTGCCTTGATTCCCAGTTCAGTAACAGGAAGTTCACCTGCAATAATCTTTGCTGCATTCTTAACCTGACCAATGTCGCTGAGCATGTATGAGTATTCAGAAGCAATAGCTGGATCTACAGCACGCTGCCATCCGAAAACAAAGTCATCTGCTGTTACAGGATCACCGTTTGACCAGTAAGCGTCTTCACGGATTTTGAAAGTATATGTGAGACCGTCTTCAGAAATTGTTTCTTCAGCACAAAGAGCATCGATTGTAGAACCGTCTGCTGCCATCTGCTTAAGACCATCTGTGAAGTCAGCAATTACTTCGAAAGAAGTACCATCTGTTGCCTGCTGTGGATCAAGTGATTCAACTTCAACTTCAACCATAACATTCAAAACTTTTTCACTTGCTGCGTTTGATGTGTTCTTTTTTTCACCACATGAAGCAAGACCAAGAACTGCAGCTGCTGTAAGAGCGAGGGCTGCACACTTAAACATTTTTTTCATTCTGTGTCCTCCCAGAATTGATTAAATATAAAAGAAGCTGATACAAAATCGTCGAACTCATCAGACTTCTTTTCAGCGTTAGCGCTGGATAATTTGTGATTATATGGAATTTGAAAAACTTTGTAAACTTATGAAAATATTGTTATTTTTTGGAAAAAATTAACTTCTTTGGAAAATAATGACATATATCTCATTATCCTGTATGACAATAGGTAATCTTAATTGAAGTATGTTAAAAAAAATCTATAGCCTTCTATAATAAAAAAGTATTGCGTAGTAAAATATGTTATGTGGACGCCCGCACTGGGGCGCTTGGAGAAATAATTAATGTTATTAACCTATGGAAATATTAAAAAATCAAAAATTTTAAAGAATATTTACATAGAAGATCTTGATGATGTTGAATATAACAATCAGTTAAAAAAATATCATCAGAGTATTGAAAATAATTTTTATAAATCATTTCTTGAATTTGAAAATTTTCTTCATGATTCTAGCATTGAAATATGCGAAAAAGAAAATTTCGTAATCATCCATGTGTATGCATGGAATAATGAAATAAACGAAAGCTTTTTCTTTGATATTGTATTCGAAAAAGCCAAAATTCTTTCCTGGAATTGTGTAAAACAAAATGGACATATTGCTCGCTTAAACAAAAAGTTTTCTCCACGCGAATTTGGTTATGAAGAATTTTATGAGGATAATAATAAAAGATATGTTTCTATTGTTTGTTTTGGCAATAAGATAAAGAAAGGAATTTATGCACCCTTTGTAACAATTCAATTTGAAAACATAAAAATTCAAAAATATGAAAGATATATAACATGGTTCGATAAGAAAACTGAAAAACTTGCCGGGGAACAAAAGATTTTCGTGGAACTTAAAAAATTAAAAAAATTATTTCCGAAAGAAATTATAGAAGATCCGGAATTAATATATGAGTATGAAATAAATAGAGATATATTAAAAAAATTATGTGTTAAAATGAACTTTGATGATAAAAACTATGACTATTTTTTATCATGTAGTAAAGTAGAAAACACATAACATAGGTTCGTAGCCGACAGCGGGTCGAGCCCGCGTGCGGTACAACCAGTTGTTAGGGTGATGGCGCACTGGGGCGCTTTTTATAGAGTAATAGTCTAAAAGACAAAAAGATAGTATATTGAAAGCATGGTAGCACTTGCAGAAACTCTTGAAAAAGAACGTATTTCTCATGCAGTTGAAACTTCCTTAAACCATAAGGAAACTTTTGGGCAATATTTTACTCCATACCCTATTGCAAATTTCATGTCTTCATTATTTCCTGCAACAGATAAAAAGATAAAATTGCTCGACCCAGGAGCAGGAATAGGAACACTTTCGTGTTCCTTTATGGAAAGAATCTTAAAAGAAAAATGGAATACACCGGAAATTCATGTTTCTGCCTATGATATTGACAAAGATGTATATACGACTTTAAGTAAAAATATAGCCTCGTCAAGTTCGGCTTTTAAAAAGTCAGATTATGAAATATTTTCAGAAGATTTTTTGGAGAAAACTTCGTTTGAATATACATGGAAAATAAACGAAACTTATACTCATGTCATAATGAATCCTCCGTACAAAAAGATTCTGACAAATTCAAAAGAAAGACAGTCTGCACGTGCTTTCGGATTGGAAACAGTAAATCTATATTCGGCTTTTATGGGAGCTGCGATTTCTCTTACTGAGGATAATGGGTATATAGTTGCAATTGTTCCAAGAAGTTTTTGCAATGGCGTTTATTATAAGCCGTTCCGAGAATTTATCCTAAAAAACTGTGCAATTAAGCACATACATCTTTTTGAATCTCGTGATAAAGCATTTAAGGATGAAGCTGTTTTGCAGGAAAATATCATTATTATGCTTCAAAAAAATGTGGAACAGAAAAATGTAAAGATTTCATACTGCAATGATGATTCTTTTGTTGGACTTACGGAGTTTGATGTTCCTTTCAGTCAGATTCTGCATGAAAACGACAAGGAAAAATATTTTAATATCCCGACAAAACAGCAAGTTGGAAATGAGGAACCTACAATTTATTCAAATCTCAAGGATTTAGACATAAAAGTTTCAACAGGCCCGATTGTCGATTTTAGAATGAAAAATCTTTTGCAAAAAGATTATGTTGCAAATTCAGTTCCTCTTATTTATTCTGTTCACTTAAAAAAGCATCATCTTTCATGGCCACAAGAATCAAAAAAGCCGAATGCAATTTTAGAATCTGACGAAGTTAATAAACATCTTTTCCCGAAAGGCTTTTATGTACTCGTAAAAAGATTTTCCACAAAAGAAGAAACAAAAAGAGTTGTCGCTTCTCTTATAACTCCAAATGATTTCAAAAATGGTGGAATTGCTTTTGAAAATCATTTAAATGTTTTTCATCAAAACAAATCAACTTTAGACGAGAATATCGCTTATGGTTTAGTATGCTGGCTGAATTCTACTTACATTGACGAAAAATTCAGACTTTTTAGCGGACATACACAGGTGAATGCGACGGATCTGAGGAATCTTCCGTATCCGTCATTAGAACAACTTTCAAAGCTTGGCATACAATTAAAATCAAAAAAAGAATGGTGTCAAACTTTATTTGACGAGCTTTCAAAGGAAATAACAAATTGAAAATTGAGGAACTGATAAAACAGAAGCTTGAAGAAGCTATAGAACTTCTTAAAAAATTCGGAATGCCAACTGAACAGCAAAATGAACGCACGGCATATTGCTTGCTTTCTCTTTTGAATGTAACACCAGAAAAAGAATGGAAAAATGCAGAGAACCCATTGGTCGGAATTACACCGATGATGACTTTTGCAAAAGATTACTACAATAAAGAATACGCACCGAACACTCGTGAAACTTTTAGACGGTTCAGTACACATCAAATGGTACAGGCTGGAATTGTGCTTTACAATCCAGATAAACCTGACAGACCTGTAAACAGCCCAAAAGCTGTATATCAAATTTCACCAGCTGCTCTGAAAGTAATAAAAGCTTACAAAACGAATAATTTTGAAACATTGCTTGCAGATTTTGTAAAGAATCAGTCTACACTCTCAGCTCAATATGCACATGAACGAGAAATGAACATGGTTTCTGTAAAAATCAAAGAGGACCACAGCATTCAGATATCTCCAGGTAAACATAGTGAACTTATCAGAGATATAATCGAGCAAATGGCACCGAGATTTTTACCAAACAGCACTCTTATTTATATTGGTGACACTGGCGAAAAATGGGGGTATTACGACCAAGAACTTGCAGGAAATCTTTTGTTCAATGTACAACAACATGGGAAAATGCCTGATGTAATTTTGTATGTTGAAGAAAAAAAATGGCTTGTTCTTGTAGAATCCGTAACTTCTCATGGTCCTGTTGACAGTAAAAGGTACATTGAACTTGAAGAATTATTTTCAAATGTGACGGCAGATAAAGTATATATTTCTGCTTTTCCTGATAAGAAAACATTTACGCATTTTGCACAAGATATTGCATGGGAAACAGAAGCATGGATTGCAGACAATCCAACCCACATGATTCATTTCAATGGGGATAAATTCCTCGGTCCTCATAAAGAATAACACATAACAAGAAGTTCAAAGCCAACACAGGCCCAAGGCTTGTGCGGTTTAATAAATTGTAAACTTTCAAAAAATGATGATCAGACGAAGCGGTCACGCTGATTTGCCACTGCACCACGGAACAGTTCCAAAATGGCTTGCAGACAGAATGCGTGACCTTGGAACGGAAATAGTTGAAGCACTTCTCATAACTTACGGGCGGGATGAAGTATTACGCCGTTTAAGTGATCCTCTCTGGTTTCAGTCTCTTGGTGCTGTTCTGGGAATGGACTGGCACTCCAGCGGAATAACAACCAGCGTAATGTATGCCCTCAAGCGGGGAATAAATGCCAGGGCCAGGGAATTTGGACTCTGTATTTGCGGCGGTCGGGGCAAATATTCCAGGCGTACTCCGGAAGAATTACTCTACCTTGCTGATTCTACCGGGCTGGATGGAGAAGGTCTGGTACGAAGCAGCCGACTTGCAGCTAAAATTGACAACACCGCAGTGCAGGATGGATTTCAGCTTTATCAGCATAACTTCATTTTAAGCAAGGATGGAAAATGGGCAATTGTTCAGCAGGGAATGAATTCTCAAACAAAAACCGCCCGCCGTTATCACTGGTGCTCGGAAGAAATAAAATCTTTTGTAGAAGAACCTCACTCTGGAATTACAGGGGAAAATCAGGGGATGATTCTGAATCTTACAGACAGGACAGCCGGCAGTACAAGAAATTCAATTCTGGAACTGAGCAGGGAAAATCCACAATCCCTCATAAAAGAAATTTCCAGCATTCAGAAATTAGGAAAACCTGATACTTCTAAAGCAGAAAAACTACAGATGGAATTATTTGAAGATGAAAATCACGCTCTGGTAAAAGAAAATCCTGCTCAAAATGAAATAGAAATAATCTACGAAGACGGAAGCCGCAACTGTGTAATGCCTGCTCATCACGAAGTTCTTGCAGAAGATGTAGATTTAAAGCGTCTGGGAGGAGTGCTCGCCACTGCATACGAATCCGCCCCTGACAATTTTGAAAACCTTCTGCTTACACCAGGACTAGGTCCCCGTACCCTTCAGTCCCTAACTCTTGTGAGCGAAGTAATTCACGGAACCCCAAGCCGATTCAAGGATCCTGCAAGATTCAGTTTTGCCCATGGAGGAAAAGACGGTCACCCCTTCCCTGTTCCTCTTAAGATTTACGACGAAAGTATTCGGGTTCTGGGTGATGCAATCGAAAAAAGCAAACTTGGCTACAATGATAAAAGCGAATGTATCAGGCGCCTTCACCGGACTGCACTTCAAATAGAAAAGAATTGTTCTCCTCTGGCAGATTTTGACGCCACAATCGCCCGGGAAAAAGAACACTCTAAAGAATGGGGCGGCCGGACTGTAAACGACTAAAATTTTTTTACAAAGTTGTATATTGCTAACTTTTAAACAAAGTGTTATTCTCCCTTATTGGTTACTTATTGCTAACTGAATAAGTATAAAATTTCTTTCCGGAAATTTCCTATAGGAGAATAAGTTGAAAAAATTAAACGAACTCAGAAAGGAAGAAAGCGGTATTATTGCTTCTGTGAATGGAGATACTCGCTTTGTCAGTCGTATTACATCCATTGGAATTACTCCAGGTTGTAAAATTAAAATCATTAAAAACGAAAAGAGCCGGCCGCTGCTGGTTTATTCCCGTGATTCAATGATTGCCCTGAACAGAAAGGAATGTGAAAACATTATGGTTCAGCCACTTAACGAAGAAGGTGCAGCATGACAGACAAAGGTGAAAATGTAATAGCTTTACTGGGACAGCCTAATTCGGGAAAATCAACACTTTTTAATGCCCTTACAGGTCTTAAGCAGCATGTGGGAAACTGGCCTGGAAAAACAGTTGAAAAAAAAGAAGGAACTTTTGAACATAATGGAAATAAATATCTGGTAGCCGATCTTCCGGGAACATATAGTCTGTCTGCAAACTCAGATGAAGAAATGATTACTCGTGATTATATTGCAGGAGGGAAAGCAGATGTAGTTTGTATTCTTGCAGATAGTTCACAACTTCAGCGAAGTCTTTATATGCTTGCCGACTATGCAGGAATTAAAGTTCCAGCCTTTTTGCTTTTGAACATGTGTGATGTTGCTGCCGAGCAAGGTAAACAGATAGATACAAATGCTATTTCAAAAAAACTTGGAATCCCGGTTGTTCTCTTTTCTGCTCAGGATAAAAAAAAGTATGAAAGTTTTTATGAAGCTCTTGAGACTGCAATCACTAAGAAAACAATGCTGGACTCTTCTGCCTTAGAACAGAAATATGAAGCAATCGAAAATTATAAAGAAATAAAAAAACTGGTTCCGGATAATGTAATTCCCGGTTATTCTTCAGTCTGGCTTTCTTCAAAGGCAATTGAAAAAGACCTGCCTGTTATAGAAAAAATCAAAGCTGCATTAACCGAAGATAATAGAAAAAAGTTTAATGAACTTGTTTCCCTGAATACGGGTGATTCAGATAATACTAATAAAGGTGTGCTTCTTACAGGTCAGGCCAAATTTGACTGGATAGATGAAGTGCTTGAAGGTTGCCTTGTTTCAAAAAATCAGACACGAAAACTAGGCAAATTTGACCGTATGATTACCCACAGAATCTGGGGAAAGCCGGTTGTCGTTCTTATAGTTCTCCTTGGACTTATTGCATCCTTTATTCCAGCTCTTCCATTTATGGGAGTTGGTAGTGCTATAGGCGCTCTTTCTGGCCCTGTTTCAAATGGACTTGCTGCAATCAACTGCCCGTCTTTCATAAATGCACTGGTTTGTGATGTTTTAATAAATTCCCTCAGTTTTATTTTAAAGATGCTGGGTTTTGTATTTGGAGTAACCCTGGTATTTGGTCTGCTGGAAGAAATAGGAGTTATGGCAAGAATCTCCTATGTTTTTGATAACACAATGTCAAAACTTGGACTTCAGGGAAAATCAGTTATGCCTTTCCTTGTAAGTTTTGGTTGTACAATGGGTGGTGCAGCCGGAGCACGTGTTATTGATAACTGGGGACAGAAGGTTCTTACAATTGCTCTGGCCTGGGCGGTTCCTTGTGGTGCTGCCTGGTCAATAATCCCAATGCTTTCAACAGTCTGGTTTGGTTCAGGTGCTATTCTTATTATAATTGCAATTCTGGCTACAATGATTCTTCATATGTGGATTACATCAAAAATATTTGGACGTAAGCTTGTTAAAAAAGAAGACCGCTGCGGAATGATTATGGAACTTCCACCTTATCATAAGCCAAAGTGGGGTTCTCTGCTTCGTTATGTTCTTGGCCGTACAAAAGAAACCTTCTTCCGTGTTCTTAAAGTTGTAGTTCTTGTTGCCTTTGTTTTCTGGCTGCTTACATTTACAACTACAGGTTCTATGGATAATTCAATTCTTTACAAGATTGGAAAATTTATTGAACCGGTAACTAAATTCTTTGGTTTGGGATGGAAAACATTTATGGCTTTCCTTGCCTCATCAATTGGTAAAGAAGGTGCAGTTGGAGTTCTTTCTACAATCTTTACAGATCACAGCATGCTTACAGTAGGTTCGACAGTTGCTCCAAATGTTGTTTCAAATATTAATGAACTGCTCGTAGCAAATGTTGCAAAACCAGAAGCTCTTGCACTGATTTTTGCCATGACATTTAATATGCCATGTGTTGTAGCTCTTGCAGCAACTTATCAGGAAACACACTCTGCAAAGTGGACAACTATTATTGCACTTTACTATACCCTTGGCGCTTTAGTGCTTTCCTGCATTGCATATCATATAGGACTTTTGATCTGGTAGGGCGGTCCCGTCCGCCTCTGGCGGCCGGTCGGGCTGCTACAGGTTTCGCTGCCGCTTCAGCCTCCTCGCTGCGCTGCGGTGGCCGGCTTCGCCGCCTTTCGTATCCCTACCGCGGGAGATAAGAATGAATGAATTATTAAACCTGTTAAAAGACGGCCGTTCTAGAACAATAGAGATGTTAGCTGCCGAATTGAATACAAGTACTGAAGATGTTCTTCGCCGGATTGAGTTTCTGGAACGTTCTGGAATAATACGGCGTGTTGCAACATCGTATTCAGAAAACGAAACACTCGCAACAGCAGGGAGAAAAAATCCTTGTTCTACCTGTTTACACGGGTGCAGTGGGTCTGGTTGTGGAAAATCTGCCTGTAGTTCCTGTATGCCGGAAGGCGGATTTAAGAATATGGGAAGTATGTGGGAGATTGTAAAATAAGTTGAGAACAATAATTGTAATTTTGATTTTAAGTTTAATAATTATCACTTTAATCTTAAGTATTAGAAAACGAATTAAAAACGGTTCTTCGTGCTGCGGTACGCATGAAGCCCCTCCGAAAAAAATTAAAGTAAAGGATAAAAATAAGACTCACTATCCCTACAAATATTCTTTAACCGTAGACGGAATGTACTGTTCGAATTGTGCCCTTCGTGTTGAAAATACCCTTAATTCAACAGAAGGTGTCTGGGCTACAGTAAATCTTCAAAATAAGAGTGTTCTTGTGCTTTCTAAAAAAAGTCTTGATGAAAACTTCTTCTCCAGAAAAGTAGCCGAAGCCGGCTATACAGTGACTGCATTTACTCTGTGCTCTTCCATAACAGATTCAAAGATTTTCTAGAGTTTCGTCTGCTGTACCTGATAATGCTTTGCTCAAAGGCGGTAAAATCAGTATATTGATAGTTATGATCAAAGCACAAATCAACAACAAAGAATTAGAAGAGTATCTGGAAAAACTTCCAAAAGATGACATGGTTGTTTTCACAATGGGTGATGGAAGAATCCGCGGTGCAGTTTTTGGCGGTACACATTTCGTAAACACAATGCGGGCTCAGCACAATACAGGTATTCTGGAAACTTACATTCTTGGGCAGGCCAGCCTTTGCGGCGCACTTATGATTCCTGCAAAAATGAAAGGAATGGAGCATATAAACTGGCGCTACGATGTACCAGATTCTCCGGCAAAGGGTTTTAATGTAGAAGCAGACAGCCGTGGCTGGGTAAGAAGTTTCCTTTTAACAGACAGAATTCCAATCGAAAAGCCTCTTGAAAACTGGGATATGAAGCCCTTCCTTGGGGGCGAAGGTTATATGTCAATTCAGACAGTTCATCCTGATGACAAATTTCCTCAGACTTCTTCCGTAAACACAACAGGTAATATTGCTGACGATCTTGTATTCTTCTTTGACAAAAGTGAACAGATAAAATCTGCTGTTACAACTTCAATCCAGATGGACCGCCAGGGCCGGGTAATTGGTGCCGGTGGAATTTTCGTTCAGGTTATGCCGGTAACAGGTGGCCAGTACAAGGGCGAAAAAAAGAAAGGTGCTGAAGTTGATACAAGTGCAGACAAAGATGAAGATGAAGAAATAATCATTAAGCTGGAAGAAACTTTTAAAAAGGCGCCTTCACTTGGTACATGGTTCAGCCAGGGCCATACAGGCGAAGAATTAATCCAGGAACTTTTTGCAGACCTTAATCCTGTAATTGCCCTTCACAGAGATATTAAGTGGGAATGTCCATGTTCAAGAGAATCCTTTATTAATTATATGGGAACTCTTCCTGCTGATGAACTTGAAGATATTAAGGCTAAAGGTGAAGAACTGGAAGTTAAGTGTAACAACTGCGGCTCAGTGTATAGAATCAAACCTGAAGAAATCATCATAAAAAAAACAGCATCAGGTGCGGAGTAATATGCCGGGAAAATTTCTGCCAGTTTGCAAAGAAGATTTAATTGAGCGGGGAATAGACGAAGTTGATTTTGTTTTCGTCAGTGGAGATGGTTATGTTGATCATTCATCTTTTGCGGCTGCTCTCTTAGGTCGACTGCTTGAAGCTCACGGATATACGGTTGCTATCCTGCCTCAGCCTGACTGGCATTCTGCCGAAAGCTTTAAAGTTTTTGGCAGACCAAAACTTGGTTTTCTGGTAAGCGCAGGTGCAATGGATAGTATGGTTTCCAATTATACTGCCAATAATAAGCCACGTTCCCAGGATGATTATGCTCACGGGGGAGTTGCAGGCCATCGTCCTGACAGAGCCCTGATTGCTTACGTTTCAAAAATCCGTGAAGCCTACAAAGGCGTAAATGTTATGATTGGGGGAATTGAAGCCTCCCTCCGCCGTACCAGTCACTACGACTACTGGTCAAACACTGTAAAGCGCTCGGTTCTCCTGGATTCAAAAGCAGACCTGCTCATGTACGGAATGGGAGAACGGTCTATGCTGGAAATTGCCCGTCAGCTGAAAGAAGGAATTCCCGCCCGACAAATCCGTAATGTAAGAGGAACCTGCTGGTACACAGGAAAAGCTGATGAACTCCCTGAATATGTGGAAGCCCTTCCTGAATATACAAAAGCTTACGAAGAAGGAAGCGCCACTGCTGCAAAAGAAGCAAGTGCCGTAAAATCCAACGCAGGAAAAAAGGTAAAAGCGGTGCCTGTTATCTGCAGAGACGTGCCTCTTGAAAAAGCCCTTATGCTTCCGCCCTATCAGGACATTTGTAAAAATACTCCCCAAAGTAAGGAACTTTTTGCCCGTTCTTTTATTGTCCAGGAACAAAATACAGATGCCCTTAACGGTCACATTTTAATCGAACCTGCGGACAGCCGCTTTCTGGTGCAAATGCCTGCTGCCCTTCCTCTCTCTACAAAAGAAATGGATGAAGTTTATGCTCTTCCTTTTACAAGACGCTGGCACCCAATGTATGACGCTCCTGCTGAAAACGGAAAAACAGGAATCCCTGCCCTGTCAGAAGTACAGTTCAGTTTAACAAGCTGCCGTGGATGTTACGGAGCCTGTTCTTTCTGTGCCATCACATTTCACCAGGGAAGACGCATTCAGTCCCGAAGCCACGAAAGTCTTCTGGCAGAAGCAAAGCAGATTACAGAACATCCGGATTTTAAAGGTTACATTCACGACGTGGGTGGACCAACAGCAGATTTCCGCAGAGATGCCTGTGACCTTCAGGAAAAAAGAGGAGCCTGCCAGAACAGAGATTGTCTGGGAACAAACCCGTGCCCGAATTTAAAAGTAGATCATACCGATTATGTAGAACTTCTCCGTAAATTGAGAGCCCTGCCTAAAGTAAAAAAAGTCTTTATCCGCTCAGGAATTCGTTTTGATTATCTGATTATGGATAAGGATAAAACTTTTTTCTACGAATTATGCGAACATCACGTTTCAGGTCAACTCAAAGTGGCGCCGGAACATGTAAGCGATTCAGTCCTTCGTTTGATGAGAAAATCAACTCATAAAGTTTACGAAGAATTCTCTGAAGAATATGCCCGGGTGAATAAAGAACTTGGAAAAAAACAGTATCTTGTTCCTTACTACATTGCAGGTCATCCGGGAGCCGGTCTTAATGAAGCAGTAGACGTTGCTGTTTATCTGAAAAAAACAGGATTTGTTCCAGATCAGGTACAGGATTTTTATCCTACACCGGGAAGCCTTGCAACCTGCATGTACTACACTGGATTTAATCCCCATGACGAAACGGAAGACGGTCATCTGGAAACAGTTTATGTTGCTCGTGGCGGCCATGAACGGCGACTTCAGCGTGCTCTTCTTCAGTTTAACAGACGGGAAAACAAGCCTCTGGTTATTGAAGCTCTTAAGCAGTGCGGACGGACCAATCTGATTAGTTATTTCTATTCATAAGAAATATCTGATATAATCAGGGCATGATTGAGAAATATTGTTTTGGACAGCCGGTTTGGACAGGCGCAGTTGTTGAAGATGCAGAACTTTCAAAGGGAAGATTTCCTTTTGGAACAATAAAATCAGAATGGCCCTTTGAATGGAATTACACCCTTGATTCCCAGGACATAGTTTATGGACTTGGAGAAAGTATGGGTGGAATCAACAAGCGGGGCAGAAAACTTGTCAGCTGGTGTTCCGATGAATCCCATCAGGATGAAACAAAAGAATCAATTTATGGTGCTCATAACTTTTTAATCATTTTTGGAAAAGAAACTTTCGGTCTGTTTTTTGACACCCCTTCCCGAGTTGAATTTGATATTGGTTTTACTCTTGCAAATCAACTTACCGTAAAAACTTCTGATACGGGAGTAAAGCTTTATCTTATTACGCCTGAAAAAAATTCAAGTGATTCCATTCAGGTGAATATTGTTTCTCAATTCCGCAAAATGATTGGGCAGAGTTATATTCCTCCAATGTGGGCCTTGGGTTTTCAGCAGAGTCGCTGGGGTTATAACTGCGAAGAAGATATCCGTAATGTGGTAAAAATCTACAAAGAAAATAAAATTCCAGTTTCCGCAGTCTGTATGGATATTGATTATATGACTGAGTATGAGGATTTTACCGTAGACGGAAAGAAATTTCCAAATCTGGAAAAACTCAGCAGCGATATGAAAAAAGAAGGCGTTCATCTTGTGCCGATTATTGATGCTGGAGTAAAAGTAAAAGAGGGATATTCTGTTTACGAAGAAGGCTGTGCAAAAGATTATTTCTGTAAAAAGGCGGACGGTAAAAATTATGTTGCAGGTGTCTGGCCTGGTCGTTCCCACTTTCCGGATTTCTTTAAAAAAGAAGTACGCCAGTGGTTCGGGCAAAAATATAAATCTTTAACCGATGCAGGAATTGACGGTTTCTGGAATGATATGAATGAACCTGCAATGTTCTATTCTGAAGAAGGTCTTGAAAAAATCCATCAGCAGCTCAAAGATACAGATGTTTCAAATCTGGACATTAATTCATTTTTTAAATTCGCCTATCTTGGACCGACTTTGCAAAATTCAATGGAAGATTATCAGCGTTTTTACAATGTTGTTACAAATGATGATGGAAGCACAAAAGCATATCGTCACGACAAAGTTCATAACTGTTACGGTGCGCTTATGACAAGAGCCGCTGGAGAAGAATTAGAAAATCTTTTCCCGGATGAAAGAAAACTTTTGTACAGTCGTGCAAGCTACATTGGTGCCCATCGTTATGGAGGAATCTGGACAGGTGATTGTTGTTCCTGGTGGTCTCATCTTGAGCAGCAGATTAAAATGCTTCCGGGCTTAAATATGTGCGGCTTCCTCTACTCTGGTTCTGATACAGGTGGATTTGGTGATAATACCAGCCGTGAACTTCTCCTGCGCTGGACTGAGCTTAGCATATTTACTCCACTTTTCAGAAATCACTCGGCTTTAGGAACTCGTGAACAGGAATATTATCGTTTTGAAAATATCAGTGATTTTAAAAATCTGCTGGATTTACGTTACGCCCTTATTCCATATCTTTACAGTGAATTCGTAAAAGCCGCCGTAAACAACAAAATGCTTTTCCGTCCTCTGTCATTTGATTTTGAAGGTGACAGAATGCTTCTTGAAATTGAAGATCAGCTTATGGTCTGCAGTGACCTGATGATTGCTCCTGTTTATAAACAGAATGCTTCCGGCCGTTACGTATATCTTCCTGAAGATATGACCCAGGTTATATGGAAGAATTCCAAAGCAGAAACTCTTTCAATGTCAAAAGGTTTGCACTATATTCAGGCTCCTCAGGGACAGGTCAGTTTCTTTATCAGAAAGAATCATGCAATCCCTCTTAAAACAATTTCCCCGGATGACACTTTCTCTGCCTTAAATCTTAAGGGGGAAAATTTGCAGATTCTTGGTGACGGTAAATGCAGTCCACTTTACCAGGACGACGGTTTGACCAGAAAAATTATCTGTTCCTGAAAAAGTTATCAATGCTGCCAACAAGTTCTTCCGGCGGCAGCGTTTTAAGAAGATATTTTTCCGGCTTAAGAGAAAGAAGTTTCATAACAGTTTCCTTGTCACTTTTGGATGTAAGAAAAATGATTGGTATAAGGGATGTATTAAAATCCGCTTTAATCATCCTGAAAACTTCAGAACCTGAAAGACCAGGCATTTCATAATCCAGAAGGATAAGGTCAACTTCTTTCTGCTGCAGCAGGGTTACTGCATTTTGCCCAGAGTTGGCCATGTAAACTTCATATTTTTTGTTGAGCCAGTTATTCATTGTGCGGAGTGTGAGAGGATCATCGTCAACAACGAGAATCTTTTTCATATCCTTTTTGCTCAAACTGTTACCTGTATCTGTAATTGAATTAAGCTTTGAAATAATATCAGAAACATTGAAGGGTCTTAAAAAAGAACCTGCCAGCAGCGATTGAGGAATTACATCATAAGCAAGATTAAGTTCCAGTTGTGTTCCGATAATGTAAACGGCTTTATCTTTTTCTCCTGCCTGGATTTCTTTTCTTGCATATTTTAATACGTTTTCAAATCCTTCCAGGTCCCCTTCAAGATAAATGAGGAAAATATCCGGACAATCTGCTCTTGCCTGAATGAGTTTTGTGTCAGGGGTGGAATATTCAACGCTGTATCCGGCTTCTTCAATTTTTTTGCCCATTGCGCTTACCAGGAAGTTTTGATTGTTAACGCAGATAAGCAATATTTTCTTTTCCATATAAAAATCTCCGTAAACTCATAAAAAAGTATAATCTGATTAGATGTTATTATCAAACATCTTTTAGCAGGTCCAAAACTTGAGCCTGATCAACATTTTTTATCTGTTCCTTAATCAATTCCCACTGAGCTTTTACTTCCATAGGTATTGCATACAGGTCTAATTCTTTTTTAATAACATCTGCCGTGTCAAAATCAAAAGCCATAACTGCTTCCTTAATGGAACTGAGAGCTTCTCTGTAATGTTCCATGGTCAGCGGTTTAAGGTTTTCCTTTTCATTTTGAGGAATTGCAGGCTTAAGCTTCTTCTGGTAAGACCTGAAAAGTTTAAGCAGTGCCGGCGTATTCTTTATTACTTCATCATACTTTTGAGAATCGCAGCACTGTTCCATATATGCTGCCTGTTGTGAAAGTTCCATGGCTCCAATAAGTCGGGATGTAGATTTAAGGGCATGAACCTGTACTGTATAATTTTTATAATCTTTATTATGAAGGTAAAATTCCAGCTGCCGTGCCCGGGTTTCAATTCCTTCATAATATTCAATAAACGCTTCTTCAAGAATTTCTCTGTTGCCGCAGTTTCGAATGGCCTGGGCAATATCAATTCCTTCGAGAGATATAAAGTTTGACTGATTGGACAATTTATTCTGCAAAGCAATTTTTGTCTGGAGATTAGATGTCCCTGTTTCGATTTCTTCGATTTCAGGAGGCGGCCCAATCAATTCTTTTGGAAGATAAGATTTTATCATTTGATCCAGACGTTTTACATCAACTGGTTTTGGAAGATAATCATTGAAGCCGTGATGGAGATACATTTCCCTTGCGCCGGAAATTGCATTTGCTGTAAGGGCAATGCATGGAACTCCCTTGTTAGGATTTGGGTCCAGTTTCTTAAGTTTTTCCAGACATTCAATTCCATCCATTTCAGGCATTCTGTAATCAATAAAGATGATGTCGTATTTGTTTTTCCTGGCAAGTTCCAGACACTGTTCTCCACTTTCGCAGGTTGTAATCTGAATTTGTGTGCGTTTTAATAAAGCCTTAATTACTTTAAGATTCATTACTGTATCATCAACAAAGAGAATTTTTGCTTCTGGTGCCGTGAAAGTATCGTGGAATTCAGAATCATTGTCCTGGGCTTCAGAATAAATGCGGTTAAAGTCCCCGATTGGCTGGTGTGAAAGAACAATCTGCTGTACGCCGAAAGAAAAATTGGAACCTTTACCGAATTCGCTTTTAACTTCCAGGTGCGAGTACATTAATTCCAGCGTCTGTTTTACAATACTGATTCCAAGTCCTGTTCCTTCAATAGTGCGGTTGTGTTTTTCATCGATGCGCTCAAATGGAGAAAAGAGCCTGCTCATATCTTCCTGCTTAATTCCAATACCCGTATCGATTACCTGAAAGCGCAGGGTTATCTGGTTAAAGCTTACCTGGTTAAATGAAACGTTTAATGTGACCGAACCTTTTTTTGTGTACTTAACTGCATTTGTCAAAAGGTTTACAACGCACTGTCGGATTCTGACTTCATCTCCATAAAGAAGGTGTGGAATGTTAGGATCTACGTTAACGTTAAATTCAAGATTTTTTTCTTTTGCCCGGATGGAAATCATATTTACCAGATCATTTACAAGAGAAGAAAGTTCGTACTGGGCAGGAATAATTTCCATCTTTCCGGCTTCAATTTTTGAAAAATCCAGAATGTCGTTAATCAAGGCAAGAAGTGAACGGCTTGAAGAACGAATGTCTCTTGCATAAGACAAAACATCGGGGCTTTTTGATTCCCTCATAATCATTTCGTCCAGTCCCAGAATTGCATTAATTGGAGTTCGAATTTCGTGAGACATATTTGAAAGGAACTGAGATTTTGCCTTGTTTGCTTCCTGGGCGATTTTCAAATCCTCTTCAAGCTGCTGTTCATATTTTATTTCTTCTATATAACCTGTGATATTTGTAGAAGTTTTTTTCAGAGAACTGTAGAGTTCTTCAATTTCGTCTTTTGTATGAATGTTAAGAAGATTTATATCAACAACTGAGCTGGAATTTTTTTCAATAGTATTCCTGGTAAAATCATCCATTGCTTTTGACATAAGGATGATTGGCTGTGAAATTGTTTTAAAAGAGTAATTGTTAATAATGATGAGAAAAGGAAATGCCAGACTGGCTGTCAAAAAGATGAAGCGCAGATTAAATGAATAATAAAATCGTGGAATTCGGAAAAGTTCAGGATTGAGCATGTGCCATACCAGAAGATTAACAAATATTGTGGCCCCTGCAACCATAATCACTGCTTCAAGTACAAGACCAAAGGAGATTTTGTTCGGCAGTCTGGTTTTCTTTCCGTGGACAATATTAAGAAAGTAGTTGTCGGCTTCAGCATTATAAAATCTTCCGCAGTAGAAATACCTTTGAATTTTTCGGGGACATTTGTTAAAGAAGAGATAACTTAAAACTCCGTGGAGAATCATTCCGATAGAGGTACTTCCAAAGTTTGCAGCGAGGGAAATTAAGGAAAAATCCTTCTGTTCTGCCATAAAATAAAAGCCCGGCCATATTGCACCGTAAATCACACAGTTCATAGCAATTGCAATAAGAGTTTTTTTCTTACTGTAATACCATCTGTTTTCAATAGGAATAAAAGTTAGAAGAGATGCTACCATGAGAATAAATACAACATAACTGTTCATTATTCCGTGAGTGTGAGAATATATAAAAAGATAAACTGTGCAGAAGGAAACAGAAGTTATGTAGCCGCTTAGTGTTGTCAGGTAGCAGATAATCAGGATGCTTGTACAATTTAGAATCTGAATAGTTTCTGTTTCAAACGTAAAAGTACCGATCAAAAAAAAGTTCAGTACTGATAAAATTGCTGCAAGTACTAGTGTGGCAACGATGGAGAGATTCTGGTACTTACGTAACTTTGATTTAGACTTTCTCTTCATAAATATAATTTTACTCTACCCCTTGAAATTTTGCTATAGAATTAAAAAGTTGTCTATGGCTAACCGCTTTGATTTTGATAAATTTTCCTGAGGATTTTATGCAGGACTGGAATTTTATGTTTTTTATCAATTCCCTGCTTTTAGGTGTGGGACTTGCAATGGATGCCTTCTCTGTGTCCGTAACAAATGGACTTAATGAGCCAAAGATGCGCCACCGCAGGATGAGTGCCATAGCGGGTGTTTACGCCTTTTTTCAGTATGCCATGCCTATGATCGGCTGGATTTGTGTTCATACAATCGTAAAGATTTTTTCTAGTTTTCAGAAGTTTATTCCATGGATTGCCCTTATCCTCTTGAGTTACATCGGTGGCAAAATGCTGGTTGAAGCAATTCTGGAACGTAGAAAAGAGAAAAATGCTGCTGCCGCTGGTAACACTTTTGATTCCGAAGAAAAACCATCCGAAATCAAGAAACTTACTCACGGAATCCTCCTTTTGCAGGGACTGGCAACTTCAATTGATGCCCTTTCCGTTGGATTTACAATTTCTGAATATGACCTGCTGATGGCCAATGTTTCTTCTCTTATAATTGCCCTGGTTACATTTGGAATTTGTATGGCAGGCCTAAAACTTGGAAAAAAAGCCGGGGAAAAGCTTGCCCACAAGGGCGATATCATTGGAGGTATAATCCTCATCCTCATAGGAATTGAAATTTTTGTTAAAGGGATTTTCTTCAGCTGATTTTAATATCTTTTGATTTCGTGCTATAATTTGCCCATCTTAAGTAAAAAGAGGAAAATTATGGACGATTGTATTTTCTGTAAAATCATAAAAGGTGAAATTCCAAGCAAAAAAGTGTATGAAGATGAACATACATACGTTTTTCTTGATATTGCAAAAGATGTTGATGGTCACATGCTGGTTATTCCAAAGACACACTGCGTAAATATTCTGGATGCTCCTGCTGATGCTCTTCATCATGTAATGGACACAGTTCAGAAAGTTTCAAATCACCTGGTAAAAAACTGTGGCTACGACGGAGTTAATACATTTAACTGCAACAATGAATGTGCAAGTCAGTCAGTTTTCCACTTCCACATGCACATTATTCCAAGAAAAAATAATGATAAACTGGCCGGATGGCCTCCAGCTTTTGAAGGTGCCAGGGACGATCTTGACCTGACTCTGGAAAAAGTTAAGATGATGTAATTTCGGGACAAAAGATGTTTCCACCTTTTCCACAGAAAGAAGCCTTTCTCCTTTGCCAGAAAGTTTTTAATGGTTTAAGGGAAGGGCTTTTTAAAATTGAACAGACCTCTGAATTAAGTGAAGAACGCCGGGATCAGGGCGTAATGCTGGGAATTTTAGTCTGTTCCTCTGAAGCAGAACCTGAGAAAAAAATAAATCTCCTTGCTCTTTCGGGAAATGCAAAAACATTTCGAATTTTGGGGGATAATCCTCTGAATTTAACAGTTGTTCCTTCAATCGTAAGCTCTGAAAAAATAAATCAGGCTCTTTCGCAGAATGATTATGAAATCCATCAGCTTACAAATCAAATAAATCAGCTTAAAAAAGAGGCGGGAAGTCAGCAGAAAAGGTTAGAATTAAAGCAAAAGCGGCTGACTTTGTGCAATCAATCTCTTGAAAAAGTGAACAGTCTGTATTTTTTCCACACTGCCGGTGGAAAAGTGCTCTCCCTGACTGAAATCCTTGAAAAATCCAACAAAGGCCGGCTTGCTCCTACAGGAACCGGTGATTGTACAGCTCCAAAACTCCTGGATTATGCATTTTCAAATTCATATAAGCCGCTGAGCATGTGTGAAATTTTTCTGCAAATCGATGATATAAAAGGAATTACAGACTTGTCCACAGAAGAATTCACAAGGAATTCCACAGACTTATCCACAGGTTTATCCACAAAAGAGAAAATTTGTGGAAAACTTTACCCTCCTTGTGACGAAAGATGTGGTTTAATCCTTCCGGAAATGCTTGGTTTAAATATTTTGTACAGGGATGAAGCAATCTGCGTTGTGAATAAACAGAGCGGTCTTTTAAGTGTTCCCGGCCGTGGTCCTGACAAAGCGGACTGTATTGAAAGCAGATTAAAGCGGCTTTTTCCAGACTGTATTCAGCAGCCGGCCGTTCATCGCCTGGATATGGAAACCAGCGGTCTGCTGATTCTGGCTTTTACAAAAGAAGCTCACCGGGAATTAAATAAACAGTTTGAAGCAGGTCTGGTGCAGAAAGAATATGTGGCTTTACTTGATGGAATTCTTGCACAAAAAGACATTCCTGCAGAAGGTCAGATGGAACTTTATTTCAGGCTTGATGTAGATAACCGGCCTCATCAAATCTGGGATGAAGTTTACGGTAAAAAAGCAGTAACTCAGTGGCAGATTCTGGATGTGGAAAAGTATCATTCTCCGGACGGGCAGACAAAAAATGTTACCCGAATACGCTTTATTCCTCATACAGGCCGTACACATCAACTCAGGCTGGCCAGTGCCGATTCCCATGGATTTGGTGTGCCTATAATTGGGGATACCCTTTACGGAAAATGTCTGCCGGGAGAAAGATTGATGCTGCATGCAAAAAAAATCTCCTTTATTCATCCTGTAAGCGGCGAGCGGATGAATTTTACATGCAGTGAGGATTTTTAAATACTTTTCAGCGGGGTCCAGATAAAAAATCCTCAAAAATCCTGTTATTATCAGTATAAAATCGCTGGAATTTAAAAAAATTGTTGAGAATTCATCAAATAAAGGTTAAATTTGTAAAGGCGGATAGAGAGCAGAATGGTTAGGGAGTATTCGGATTGAAAAAAGTTAGGCTTTTCTTTTTGTTTGTTTTAGTAACTCTATTTGTGGCGTTAGATTTTACTGCCTGTGACTGGTTTTATTCTTCTGAAGAAGGTACCTGGTACAGTGTAAAAAAAACAATAAATGATGAGTATTACACCTGCTATATAATGTACAGTCCGGATGATTGTTTTTATACAAGAAGCGGAAATCCTGTGGATGCAAATTCTGAAGTTAGCCATTCTGAAGATAATATTACATATTATGAAAATTATATCATTATCCCTTCTGGTCTTTCAGTTCTTATAGCGAAAGATGATAAATCAAAATTCGCATATACGGTTTTCAAGGATAAAAATTTTAGTGTAGAAGATGAAAACGATGTAGAACATGAATATACAGGTGGAAAAGAAGCTGTAGATAAGTTCTACGTACTTTTTAAAAACGAGACCAGCTTTGAAAAAAACGAAAAACTATCTGGTATTTTTCTTGAAGAGGGAAAATTAAGTGAAGTTAATGCTCTTACTGAAAATCAATTGAACTGGTATTTGGTCGCTAAAACTTTCCTGCAATTTTAATTTCATAACAGAATGATTCTTTGTTGATTGTTGACTTCGTTTAAAAAATCCCTTATAAGAAGTCAAATAAATAAATAATTGATTTTATTACATCATCAATCAATTAAAAATCAGGAGATAAAATGATCTTTCCGGGATTAAAAAAATTAGGAAAAGAACTGGGCTTTAAGAATAACGGCCATCTTGTGTATGGATTTATAAATAATACATATGTAGCTTTTATGGATGGTTCAAACCGCAAATTTGTATATTTCAGATTTCCTTCAGATTTAGACGAAGAAGATAAAAATAAACTTTTATCCTGGAAAAAGAAGGGTTACGCAAAAAATGTGATTTTTCCCGAGGGTAATCTTTTTGATGTTGAATTCGATTTTGCAGAATACTTTGTTCCTTTTAAAATTTCAAAAATTAAAGAAGTAATTGAAGATATTACAAATTATATTAATGAAAAATATGCGGATAAAAAACCGGTGTGCTGTGGAGACAATTGTAACCAGACAGAAGCTCTTAGCTTTTATGGAATTAACAATGTGCCGGTTTTGCTCTGCCCTTCCTGCAAAATGAAACTGGAAAATATGATTAACAATGAGTATGAAGAATTTCAGGAACAACCGAATAATTACCTGAAAGGAACACTTGCTTCAATATTGTTTTCTATTCCGGGGCATTTGCTGACATTCTTCTTTTTCTGGCTTGGAAGAATTGCTGCAGTTTCAGGACTCTTATATTTTTTCCTTGCTCAAAAAGGATTTGTATGGGCAAAAGGAAAGTTAAATAAAATTGGCGTTCTTATAATTTCACTGCTTAGTTTGATTAATACGGTAATTGGAACTTTTATAAGTTATATCGCTGTAGTTGTGATAAAAATTTTAAAACTTCCTGAAGCTGAAGGGATTCCAGTTGCTTCACTTATACGATTTTCCCTGGAATCATTACAGGATAATGAAGTAAGACGTGAATTGTTTGTTAATCTTGGACTTTCCCTGATTCTTTGCGGCATTTGTATTGTTATCAAAATGATTGAACTTTTAAAATCCTCAGGAAAAACCAAAATTAATAAATTGTAATTTTCTCTTCAAATGGCACTGGGTTTATGAAATCATCTTTTTGAGTTCTTTTTCATACATGTCTTTAAGTTCAGGTGGATTAAGAATTTTAACTGATGAACCAAAGCCCAGTACCCAGTAAAGGACTTCCTGCAGCTGATTAGAAACAAAAGTTAAATGAACACTGCCATCTTTTTTCTGTACGCATTTTTGATTTTTGTGCCAGGTGCGTTCAAGAATGTATGTGTTGATGGATTTGTCAAAAAGCAGTTCGATTTTTTTAACAGGAAAATCATTGTTCCAGATTCCATAATTTGGATCGATGTGAACTTTTTTTTCGTAATCCGGATCAATATTAAATTCTGTAAGCAGTTCAATATCTTTCATGCGGGAAAGATTGTAGGTGCTGTATTTGTTGTGCTTGTGGCAGAAACCAATTACATACCAGTCCCCTTTCTGACAGTAAATTTTGTAAGGATCAAGAGAGTGAGGCGTATGTTTGGTTGCACTGATTGAACGGTAGCCGAAAGAAATAGTTCTGTGAAGTTTAATTGCATCAAAAAGTTTTGTAAAAACATCTGCTTCAATTATAGGAAGAGGATCTGAAATAAACTGAACATTGTTCAAAAGAGATGTCTGTACCTGTACCTGATCAGGAAGCATCTGGCAGATTGTATCGTAAACTTTACTGATTGTATCTTTAAGGGGCGTATTATCATATCTTTCCAGAAGTGGAAGAATTCCTGCCATTGCAACAAGTTCCCCTTCAGAAACAAGAACGTTTTTTACAAAGAAAGTGCTGTCTGTATAATAATATCCCTTCTTTGCCCGGTCATATTCTATTGGAGCATTGTAATAAATTTTTAGTTCGTCAAGGTCTCTGAGGATTGTGCGCCGGGAAACTTCCAGTACTTCCATTAATTTTTCTACACCAGGATAGGAAAGAGTTTGAATTGCCTTTTCCAGTTTTAAAAGACGTAAGGATTTAACATGACTTTCACGGATTTTTTTTTCTTCCATAAAAACAATTTTATCACGGAATAAGAAAAACACAATCAATCAAAATGATCAATGGTAGTAGTTATAAAACAGAAATACGTGCCAATTAAAACAAAACAAAAACATATCCAATCGGCTGCAACATTTGGTGTGGCCGATTTTTTAATTTTTTCTCCCGATTTCGTGAGATTTAATTAAAAATTTAAGAGAAACATGGTATAATCCCCTTGTTGGAGAATCAGAATGGCGGAAGTACCTGTAAAAGACAAAATTGAATATACCGTTGCTCTCGTAAGCGATTTTGCAAAAAAATATTCGCTTTCCACCACACAGGCATTTAATTACCTTGACCGGTTTAATGCTATAGATTTTGTGAATCAGCATTACAACATTACGCATACCCTTCCATTTGCAGAGATTGTTGATGACCTTTCATTGTATTGCAAAAATCACGGAGGAAACCTCTGATGTTTTTATATCATGGTTCAACAGTAGAAATAAAAGAAATTGATTTAAATCTTTCCAAAACTAACAAAGATTTTGGAAAAGGATTTTATCTTTCAGAATCGCAACCAGGAGAATCAGGATTTTTCGCACGACTACGACATTGTAACAGGTCCAATAGCAAATGACAGAGTTGGTGCTCAAATCCGCCGATTTGTTGAAGGTGACATTTCTTTTGACACTTTTCTTGAAAGGCTTAAATATATGAAAGGCATTACTTTTCAATATTTTTTCGGTACTCAAAAAGCGATTCAGACATTACAAAACAAAGGACTCTGCCATGAATGATATTGAATATCAGATTGAATGTACCACGCGAGACCTTGCAACATATCTTGTGAAAGATTTTTCATTTAGTGTGGAGCAAGCACTTAGAATCGTTTACAATTCAGAGCTTTATAAGAAACTCTGCGACCCAAAGACAGGCTTGTATTTTCAAAGTCCGCTTTATGTGTATGACTATTTAAAGACTGAAATCAAAACAGGAAAACTACAATGAGCGCAAGTTACAAAAAACTTTGGAAACTGTTGATAGACCTCGACATGAACAAGAGCGACCTCATAAAGCAGGCAAAGATTACAAGCAACATCGTTGCAAAAATGGGCAAAGGCGAAGATGTTTCTATGGAAAGCCTGAGAAAAATCTGCATCGCTTTGAATTGCGAAATTGGGGATATTATGGAAGTGAATACAGTAGATGAAAGAAAATAACTATTGAGTTATTATTTGACACCCCTAGGATGGATAATTTAATTATTTAGAAATGCAGAAAGAAGCAGATTTTTGCTGAAAAAAAAGAAAGCTCAGATAATAAATGATCAATATATAGATGATAGTATGGTCTTGAGTGAGGAATATGAATCACCGGATAGTAAAACATAACCAATCGGCTGCAACATTTGGTGTGGCCGATTTTTTAATTTTAAAGTAAGATCTGGTCCTTTTTGAAATTTACTGGTAAGCTGCAAATATGACGAGTTTAGATTCTTCAAAATTGTTAGAAAGTTTACAGACGGGTTTTATTTCAAAAACATATCATTCTATTTCTGAATTAGCTCCATCCCTGTTAATTAATGATTATCATAGAGAAAAAAAGATTTTAACTTCTCTTCTTGATGAATTAACAACATGCAGATCTTTTGATTTTTCCGTTGCTTTTATAAACAATGAAGGCCTTGCTGCAATAAAACAAAAATTAGATGAATTGGCGATATATTCCCAGGCACATCCTGAAAATCCAGTTAAGGGAAGAATTTTAACTACAAATTATCTTAATTTTACCCAGCCGTCTGCTTTGCAGGAATTAATGCAGTTTCCAAATATAGAAATAAGGGCTTATACAAAGGGCGGTTTCCATCCAAAAGGATATATTTTTGAACAGAGTAATTATTACTCAATAATTATTGGTAGTGCAAATTTAACAGCTTCTGCATTAACAATGAATCAAGAATGGAGTGTAAAATTTCTTTCGTGCACAGATGGACAGATTGTATTTTCCGTACGCGAAGAATTTGAAGAAATCTGGAAGCAGGCAGATATAGTTGATGAAGAATGGCTTAAAAATTATTCAGGCAAATATGAAGAAAAGAAACTGGCTCTAAAACTTGTAAATAAACAAATCAAAGATTTAAGAAAAAGTGAAAAAGATACCGCTTCATTTGAAGAAATAAAATCAATTATTCCATCCTGCAGAACCGAAATCGAAGAAAATCAATTTGAACAGCTCACAGAATCTCCGTCAGAGTTTGAAGCAGTATCAGAGGATGAAGAAATAGAAATTATTCCGAATACAATGCAAAAGGAAGCAATGGTTGCTCTTCATAATCTTCGGGAAGAAAATGAAAAAAGAGCGCTTCTAATTGCTGCAACCGGTACAGGAAAAACATATCTTTCTATATTTGATGTTAAGCAGGAAAAACCCCGGAAGGTTTTATATGTTGCCCATCGTGATATGATTCTTGATAAATCAGAAAAGAGTTTTAAAAATGTATTTCCGGATATAAAAACTGGTTTCTTGAATGGAAGTAGAAAAGATTTAAATGCGGATTATTTATTTGCTTCGGTATTTACTCTTGCAAAAGAAGATATTTTAAGAACTTTTAAGAAGGATGAATTTGACTATATTATTGTTGATGAAGTTCATCATGCAGGAGCAGACAGTTATAAAAAAATCATTGAATACTTCGAACCGAAATTTTTATTGGGACTCACTGCAACACCTGAACGTACTGACGGTTTCGATATTTTCTCTATGTTCCACAATAATATTGCTTACGAAATCAGACTTCAAAAAGCAATGGAAGAAGATTTACTTTGTCCTTTCCATTATTATGGTCTTTCGGATTTAACAGTTGATGGTGAAATAATTGAAGATAAATCGGATTTTACAAAACTGGTTTGCGAAGAACGAATCAAACATATAGAACGTTCAATCAATCTCTATAGAAATTTTTCTTATCCGGTTAAGGGTTTGATATTCTGCAGCAGAGTGGATGAAGCAAAAGCACTTTCTGAAAAATTAAACAATGATGGCTATTACACAAAATATCTTACAGGGGAAAATTCTGATCTGGAACGGGAAAGAGTTATTCAGGAACTGGAATCAGATGAAAATCCTCTTCAGTATATAATTAGTGTAGATATTTTTAATGAAGGTGTTGATATTCCTTCCATAAATCAGGTTGTAATGTTGAGGCCTACAAAGTCCGCAATTATATTTGTTCAGCAGCTTGGACGGGGATTGAGAAAATTTAAAGGAAAGACATATGTTTCTGTAATAGACTTTATTGGCAATTATGAAAATAACTTTTTTATTCCAATAGCCTTATATGGAGACAATTCTTATAATAAAGATAATCTCCGTAAAGTAATGAATTCTGGTTCTTCCGGATTACCAGGAACTTCAACTGTTCAAATTACAGAAATTGCAAGGCAGAAAATTTATCAGGCGATTAATGATACAAATTTTACTCAGCTGAAATTATTGAAAGAAGAGTACAATAAACTAAAAATGCGGCTTGCCAGAATTCCTTCAATGATGGATTTTGTAACTAACGGGTTTATTGACCCTCACCTTTTTATTGATTATGCCGGTTCTTATTATGAATTCCTAAAGAAAATCGAAAAAGAATATCCTGACTTAAAACCGGAACACAGAACTTCCCTGCAATTTATTTCACTGGAATTTTCCCACGGTTTCAGAATGCATGAACTGCTTTTGCTAAAGCTGCTTGTAGAAAATCATACAGTGTCACTTGAACAATTTTCTAATGAACTTTCTCAGAGAAAAGTTTCTTACAAAGGCGGCGTTAAACAAATATTAAAGGTTCTTTCAAAAGATTATTATCGTGTAGAGGATCAGAAGAAATATGGGGAAATATCTTACATTTCCTATGATGAGTCAACCAAGACTTTTTCAAAAACTGATAATTTTGAAAATCTGCTGCAGAATAATCTTTATAAAGAACATATCCTTGATCTTCTGGAGTATGGAATTAACAGAGCAACAATAAAAGATAATGAAATTTATGGGGATGATGGACTGGTCTATTATAGAAAATATTCCAGGAAAGATGTCTTCAAAATTATGAATTTTGATAAAGATCAGAATCCTCAAAATGTAGGAGGATATATTATTCAGGAGATTGAGGGAAGAAAAAAATGTCCGGTATTTGTAACCTATGAAAAAAGTGAGGATATTTCTTCTTCAACTAAATACAAGGATTATTTTATTAACAATACGCGTTTTAACTGGATGAGTAAAAATAAAAGATATTTAAACTCGCCAGATGTAGATGCAATTTTGAATCAGGAAAGAAATAATATACAAATAGAACTCTTCATTAAAAAAGATGATAATGAAGGAACTGATTTTTATTATATTGGTAAAATGAAGACAGATTATGAGTCAAGGGAACAGACTCAGATTGAAAATGAAAAGGGGCAGATGCTTCCAGTTGTAAATCTTCAGTTTGATGTTTTACCATCTGTTCCACAAAACTTATATAATTATTTAGAGGCATAATTATGAAACAAATCACCGTCAGCGGAGCAATCATTATCCGGACTAATCCTGAGACTAATAAGAGAGAAGTTTTTGCAACTCAGCGGGGCTATGGCGAATATAAGGATGGCTGGGAAATTCCTGGTGGTAAACTTGAAGCCGGTGAAACTCCAGAAGCATGTATTGAAAGGGAAATTCGCGAGGAACTTGCAACGGAAGTGAAGGCTGAAAAAGTTCTTGGAGTAGTTGATTATGATTATCCGAACTTTCACCTTACAATGCACTGCATTTTGTGCTCTATTGTTTCTGGTGAATTAAAGTTGCTGGAGCATGAAGCTGCAAAGTGGCTTACAAAAGAAACCCTGCGCTCTGTAGACTGGCTGCCTGCAGATCAGTTAATTCTGAATAAAATAGAAGAAATCCTGTGAAAAATTACTCTTTCTGCTAAATTGTTGAGAAAATCCCGAATGTGGGTTAAAGTAAAAGTATCATACACATTTATATGAGAAAGGAGATTATTTATGAGAAAACTTAAATTTATACTTCCATTGGCTTTAACAGCCTTAGTTGGACTGTTTGCTTTTACAAGCTGTGAAGATCCTGTTCTGGCAGAAGAAAACACCTGGTATAGAACCACAGAAACAATTGGTAGTACATCACTCAAAATGTATTTCTTCTATACATCCGATGATACTTCAAAGACCTTTGGCCGTGAAACAATTACAAAGGGGCTTACTGTTGTAGTTCAACCAACTGATACAGCTTTAGGAAATAATTATTTTATTAAGACATTTGCCCCTGGAAATCAGGCAACAGATACAACTGAATCAGGAGAAGCAACAGCAGATTCTGGAACAATTAGCATTGGAGCTCCTGCTATGGATGCACTCTATGTAAATTACAGAAGTGATTTCAAGGCTTCTGCAAAATCACAGGGACCTGATTTCTTAGATGATGATTCAGGATACAATCGTGTAGAAAAACTTTCAGACATTACAGAAGGTCTTACATGGAAATCAATCTTTAAGAAGATGCTTGCCAAGTACCTGCTTGAAGACTAATTCTTCATACGATAATTAACTTATATAAAAAAAGGCCCTCTTCCTTTTGCTCATTTGCTGGTTGCATTTGTGCAGAAGAAAGGGGGCTTTTATTTTTCACATAAACTAAAATCAACTTTAATTTAAAGGAATCCTTTTTTTGTAAAGTTCCAGCTGCTCTTCAATTTCCCGGCAGCTTCTTAAACAGCCTTCATTAATTCCGGGACAAACATTTTTTTCCTTATCCCATTGTTCTCTGCTGCTTAAAACTTTTGTCCAGAAGGGATAGGTACTGCACTGGGTAGGACGGGTATTGTAAGCCTGACAGCCGGGTATATTTTTATCCCAGAAAATGCAGTCTCCGGAAGCCAGCGTTTTTAGTGTAAGAAAAGTCTGTCCTTTGTCGTCCTGGACATGGCGGCAGTAAACTTGAATAAACTGTTCGCAGCTTAATTCCGCCCAGTCTGCCAGCCGCTGTAAATCCTGGGAACTTAAAAAAACTACTCCCCCTTCAAATCTACAGCATCTGGAACAATTGTTGCATTCAAATTTGAGGCCGTCTTTATAGAAAACTTCTTTATCTTCCATATACCAATCCTGTTACTGTAAATTTGCAGAAGCCTTTTTCTGTGCTTCTTCTCTCTGCTTGCAAAGGTCCAGCCAGCGTGGCATTTTTGCAAATTTTTCAGCCAGTTCTTCCAGAGCGTCAGAAATCTGTATTTTCTGAGGGCAAATCTGTTCACACTTGCGGCATTTTATGCAGGCTGAAGGAAGTTTATCCTGTGGAAAAGCTTCAAGGCGCATGGAAACTGTAAAGGAATCCTGGAATTTTAAATCATTATAAAATTTAATCAGCTCAGGAATATCAAGCTTTTTAGGACAACCTGCTGTACAGTAACGGCACGCGGTACATGGCAGGGAATCTTTCATTGATTCAGCAATTTTGTACAAAAGATCTGTCTCTTCCTGGGTAAGGGCCGGTTCATTTGCAAAAGTGTTTACATTCGCCTTCATCTGTTCCAGATTACTCATTCCGCTTAAAACTACTTTTACATTCGGCAGATTCTTAAAGTAACGCAGGGCCCAGGAAGTTGGAGTAGAACCTTTTTCACGGTATTCAAGTTCCCTGGCATATTCTTGGGGAAGATTTGAAAGTTTTCCTCCTCTAAGTGGTTCCATAACCCAGACGGGAATATTTTTTGAAGTAAGAAGTTCGTATTTTTCCTTTGCGTTCTGCAGAGTCCAGTCCAGATAGTTAAGCTGAATCTGGCAGAATTCCATATATTCGCCGTAGTGGTCCAGAAATTCTTTTATGCAGGGAATATCTCCGTGGGTGGAAAAACCCAGGTGCTTAATCCGGCCAAGTCTGCGCTGTTCAATAAAATATTCTACCATTTTATAGTTTGGATTAAGGTAGTTCTGTATGGAATTTTCGTAAATGTTGTGCATCAGGTAAAAATCAAAGTATTCAACACCGCATTTTTTCAGCTGATCTTCAAAAGTTGCAGCGGGATTGTAGGATGAGGCAAACTGATGTCCCGGATATTTTGTAGCCAGAAGCCATTTTTCCCTTGGGTGACGATTCAGTGCTTTTCCAATGGAAATTTCAGACATTCCTCCGTGGTAAGGGTAAGCTGTATCAAAATAATTGACGCCGTTTTCAATTGCAAAGTCAGTCATTAAGTTGACCTGTTCCTGATCAATAGATGAATCTTCCTTGCAAGGAAGTCTCATTGCTCCAAATCCCAGCAGGGAAATCTTCAAATCCTTAAAATCAGAATAAACCATGTGCGTACCTCAAGGTTATTTTATAACAAAACGATTATTGTTATCAAATGGAGAAAAAGGCAGTTAAAAGCAAAATTTTTCATATTTTATTAAAAAGAAATTGTTTTATTGGAAATTCGGGGTAAAATATTTCTTATAAGTAAATATAGGAGGATTCTTATGGATCAGGAAGTTGTTTTGACCCGCGTTGATGATATTCAGTCTGCTGTAAGAGATCTAACAAGTCAGTTAAAAAAGACACCGGATTCATATCAGGCTGTGATCTTTCTTGCTGCAATAAAGTATGATTTTGCACAGCTTTCTATGGAGATGAAAAAAGCTTTTCCAAACAGTGAAGTGATTGGAGCAAGCACTGCAGGTGAAATTACACCAAAAGGTTTTGTAAATGATACAATTGTTTTAACGACCATGAGCAGTAACGGCGATACCAGAGTCAAAGGTGTTTTTATAGAACAGGGCAGCCGGTATCCTGTAATCAGTAAAATGGATATAGAAAGAGCTTTGTCTGATTGTGGAATTCGTATTGGGGACCCAAATTCTCACAAGGATTCATTCGCCATTGCTTTTACAAACGGTGTTTTTAATGGAGAAGAAACTGTTCTTGCTAATTTCTATTCTATAATCAGAAATGATAAATTTAAGCTTGCTGGAGGAACGGCGGGTTTTACTGGAGATGATGCAAAAACTTTTGTCAGCTATAACGGAAAATCAACTCAGGACGGAGCAGTAATGCTTTTTGTAAAGACTTCCTGCAAGTTTGATATTCGCCAGGAAGATATTTTCAATCCTACAGGAAAAACTGTTGCTGTTACTGAAAGTGACCCTGTTAACCGCAGAATTTATTCTTTCGATAACAGACCGGCTAAAACTGTATATGCGGAACTTCTTGGAGTTTCAGAGGCTGAAGCTGAAAATATGACCTTTGAAAATCCTTTTGGCCGCTTCCTTGATGGCCAGATTCATATTGCGGCTCTGGCAGGATTTAATCCGGATAAGAGTATTTCAACATTTGCCCGTGTTGTTCCAAACTCAACAGTTGAACTTATGCACATTGGTGATCCTCTGGAAAAAGCTGATGAAACTGTTGCCGCTATTCGTCAAGCTGTTCCAAATCCAAAATTTGCTTTGTTAATGACTTGTATTACAAGAACCCTGGCATTCCAGCGAATGAATATTGGAAATAAAATTATAGAGAAGTATAATTCAATATTCCCAACTTTTGCTGGATTTTCTGTGTACGGAGAGCAGCACTGCAGAATCCACTGTAACCAGACCCTTGTTTCGGTGGTAATAGGCGACTAATTCAGGAGATTTTTATTTATGGAAGAAACTAAACTCGTATCCAGCGGACTTGATGCTGTTACTACACTTATTGAGTATCTTGGAAAAGACGCAATCGGTTCTGAATTCCTTTCTGAATATATTAATAACCGTGAAAGTCAGAAAGCAAACACTGAAAGTCAGAAGATGGCCCTTAACCAGATTGTAAACAATACTGCTGATGTTGGTGATGCTGTTAATAAAATTGCAGAAAGAGCTTCAAAGAATAATACTAACCTTAACGATATTTATTCTGAAATTGATAAGCTTAAAAACACAGTCCAGAAAATTGAAGCTGAACATAAGGCTTATGTAGAAAAATTTTCTGAACTTATTCAGCATACTCTGGATATTTCAAAGATGGTTGATGATATTCAGAATATTTCAGAACAGACAAACCTTCTGTCATTCAATGCCTCTATTGAAGCAGCCCACGCCGGTGCCGCAGGAGCAGGATTCAGAATCATTGCAAATGAAGTAAAAAAACTGGCTGATAACACAAGACAGACTTCTGAAAAGATTATGAATAATGTTAATCTGCTTAAGAATTCCATTACAACTCTTGAAAGCGATACAACTAAAAATAATGAAGCACTGAAAGGCCTTGCCGCAGAAACAGGAGTAACTCTTTCAAAGTTTGAAACTGTCCGGGCAAGAAACCAGAAAAATAATGTTGAAGTAAAGACAATTTCGGATGCAATTGCAGGCAACGCTGAGCAGATTGATGGAATCATCGCACAAATTCAAAAGAATGATGATGATAACCAGAAAACTGTAGACTTCTTTGCAGACTGTGCTTCAAAGAACCAGATGCTCTTTAATGATTTGTATTCTTTTGCTTACGAAATTAAGGCCATTCTGGAAGACTTAAAAAAGTAGTTTTCAGGGATTATCCGCATAAATGAAAAGGACTGTGTTCTGTGTTTTGCAGAATCCAGTCCTTTTGTTTTGAGGTTCGGTATTTACACTTCTTATTCAGCAGAATCTTGAAGAGTGTCTGTGTCAGAAAGTTTTTCAATGCTGACTTTCAGGTCTTCATCAACAGTTACCTGATAGCGGATTGTCTGTGCCGGGTCAATCCCCTTCTCCCATGAACGGGAATAGTAGAATGTCAAAAGAGTTGTTCCTGCTTTCTGCCCCTTCAGATAGAAATAGTTGTTTTCGCCGGCACCAACCAGTCCTTTATCTCCCCGATAAAGTGAAAAATGTTCTACTGTAAAGAGTTCTGGATCATCTGCTGACCATCCCCAGGTGTAGCCTGTTGTCCGGTTTCCCTGAAGGATAATGTCTGCATCGTCATATTTATTGAGGTTTGATACGTTTGTTGAGTTACAGCCCATAAATATTCCTCCTGCAATAACAAGTCCTGCCAGCAAAAAAATGTACTTTTTCATCGTAAGGTTTTCTCCTTTAATAAAAAGAATATAATTCCTGATAAAAAGTTACAATTAACGAATTGCCTAAAAAAAAACCGGAACCCTGTACAAAGTGCAGAATTCCGGTCTTATGTGTAAAACTAAAAGCGTTTGAAAATCAGATTACTCTTCGTTCTTAAGATCCTTTGGTACTCTCTTGAATACTGGAATCAGTTCGATTGGAGCATCAATTTCATATGACTTTCCACCGGTATAAAGCTTGTGATTGTGGATATTTTCCCACTTGCCGTCTGGAAGGTAAACTGAACGCTTGATCTGTCCGGCCTGGAGAATTGGAGCAACAAGGTACTTGTCACCGAACATATACTGGTCCTTCAGGTTCCAGCACTTTTCATCCTCAGGGAATTCGTAGAACATTGTACGCATTACAGGAGCACCAGTTTTGCTTGCTTCCTTCATCAGTTCAGAAACGTAATCTTTCAGGCTTTCACGGAGCTTAATCTGGTTTGTCATAATTCTCTGTGCTTCTTCACCGTAGCACCAGATTTCATTTGGCTGACCAGTGTAAAGGTAACCGCCACCGTAATCCTGCTGAGGATCCTTGCATAAAGGAGGAATATCGTGTGGATCGCGGTCGCCGTGGAGACGGAGAATTGGAGAGAATACTGCAAATTCGAACCAGCGTTCCAGAAGTTCAACGAATTTTGGATCTTTTGGATTGCCGTACATAAAGCCTCCGATATCTGTTGTCCACCAAGGAATACCTGCGAGACCCATGTTCAGGCCTTCAACAACAGAGTTTCTTAAACATTCAAAGGTTGATGAAACGTCGCCGTTCCAGAGAACAGTACCGTATTTCTGTGAACCAACCCAGGCACAGCGGAGAAGGCTTACTGGATCTTTTTTGCCCATTTTTTTCCATCCGTCATAGAATGCCTGAGCATAGAATTTTGGATAAAGGTTTGAAACTGCCAGGGCAGGACCCATCTGGTAGCGGTAGTTGTCGTAGTCGTAAACGGCATAATCTGGTTCAGCGTTGTCCAGCCAGAACATATCAATTCCGTACTTAACGTAGCTTTCCTTACATACTTTCCAGATAAAGTCTCTTGCTTCAGGATTTGTTGCATCAAAAGTGATACAGTCGCCGTTAAAGTCGTAAGTCTGGATTGTACCTCTTTCTGTACGAACCAGCATTCCCTTGGAATTCATTTCGTTAAAGTGAATTGATTTGCGGTCAACAGAAGGCCATACACTTACCATAACCTTTGTGCCCATTGCGTGGAGTTCATCACACATTGCCTTTGGATCAGGCCAGTATTCCTTGTCGAATCCCCAGTCGCCCTGACGAATCCAGTGGAAGAAGTCAATTACGATTACATCAAGATGAATGCCCAGTTCCTTGTACTTGCGGGCTACAGTAAGAACTTCTTCCTGTGTTCTGTAGCGGAGTTTACACTGCCAGAAACCAAGATAGTCCTTTGAAAGAACAGGTGCGCGACCTACAACTCCAGTATAATTCTTTACGATTTCAGCAGGTGTGTCGCCGGCAGTAATCCAGTAGTCCATTTCCTTAATGCACTGTGATTCCCACTGAGTAATATTTTTACCGAATGTTACGCGGCCAACAGATGGATTATTCCAGAGGAAGCCGTATCCCATTGAAGAAACTGCAAAAGGAATTGAAATCTGTGAGTTGCGCTGTGCAAGTTCCAGCGTACAGCCTTTCAAATCCAGGTACTGGAACTGGTACTGACCCATACCGAAGATTTTTTCTTCATCTTTTGGCTGGAAGCGGACTGTGAGTTTGTAGTCGCCTCCAATAATGCCCTTGTATTCGCGGTTAATAACCTTCAGACAAACACTTTCATTGTTTACGGAAGGGTCGTAGCTGGCATGATATTCTTTCAGAATTTCTTCTTTGCCCTTAAAATATGTAATTACGCCGTTGTTGTTTACTGTTGCGGTAATTTTTCCATTTGTAATTGAAGCAGTGCCGTCTTTTTCAATTTTGATTTTGGCAATGCCTTTTGCTTTAAGAGGTTCTGTTAAACCCCATACGTTTTTTGTAAATTCACTCTCCAAAGTTGAGCGTACGCGGAAAGAATCTTTTCCCCAGGTTTCAATCTTCAGAGTTTCATTACCCTTAGTCCAAACCAGTGCATTTACTGTTTTTTTAAAGGCCATTATTTTCCTCCAGAATATTTATCTTTTTGATGAAATGTTCCTCAAATCCGATTATAAGCACACATTTTTTGTGATGATTGTTATTCCAAATATTAGCACGAAAGAATTACTTTTTGAACTTAAATTTTATATAAAATTCCTTTAAAAAATATTAAAAATCAACAGTTTGTCCAGCCCAAGGGCGGCTAACGTAAATAATTACAAGCACAAACTGCGTGTAGCAGGCGAGCCTGCGGTTTCCCCCAAAAAAGTTTGATTTTTGTCATACCCGCAAGTCTATTCATATGCAGGGGTATAAAAAAACGCCTTTCGTATGACAAAAATCACACGAAAGGCACCCCTTCCCACCCAAAGGTGAACTAATTTTGCCTCTGTATCTTCCAGAAATTGAAGATATCTGGATGGGTCTCTATCTTAAACACAGTTTCCTGTTCTTTGTGAAACCACTTGTTTTCAGGTACAGTCTGACAAGGAAATACTTTACGACCATTTGCCAAATCTGTCAAATACTCAGCCTTTCCCTTAACATAAATAAAGCATGGTTCAGGTCCTTCGTTGAGATAATCGTAGGCATAAGTTACGAAAGTATCGTTGTCGTAAACAAAAAGGCCTATATTCTTTCCGCAGTTCAAGCGCAGCGGCATGTCCCGGCAGAATTCCCTGCGAATTTCAGTAAGCACTTCTTTTGGCAGATCCTTCAAATCTGAAAAATTATCCGGCACAACAAAAGTCATCATTTGGCCCAGACCATAAGTGTCCCTGATTAAAATAGGAAGATTCTTTTCATCAGTCTGCCCCTTAAGAATCATCCAGCTGGTATTGTTTCTGTGTTCCATCAGCGGGAAAAGAACAGGCTTTGTTCCCTGAATTTTATATTCTTCCCAGCTGTCTGGAGAATGATACTGATAGTGACTTGCAGTAAGTTTTCTTCCCCTCCAGCGGATAGAAGTCATCTGCTCAATCCCCTGACCTAAAGTCTGCTGAACAAAACCGCTGCTCACAATTGCGTGACCACCCTTACGAACATAAGCCTCCAGTTTTGCCAGACAATCCTTATCCGCAAGAGAAGCAGCCGTAAAGAAAATCGTTTTTGCATTTTCCGGAAAATATGGAGTTGGCTCAAAAGGAATTCCCAGCAGCCCCAGATAATCCGCAAGATGATCCTCACCTTCAGCATTTACAGGATGATATTCCGCAAGTCCCATACAATTGCCTGTTTCAGACATAAGTGAATCAAGCTGCCCCAGCTGGAATCCCAGTGTAGGAATAAAATAGTGATTGTAGCAGAGAGGCCAGCAGAAAATCATAACCTCACGGCACTTAGACAAAACCGTAAGATATGCCTGCTCCAGGTAAGCTTCCATCGGGTAACACTGATAAGCATCAAACCAGCCTCCCCCGTTTCTGCCAGGTGCCAGATTTTCCATCCAGCGTGGCAGAGAATAAGACAAATATCTCGGCAAATTCTGGTCCTGATCCATCATATTGCGGGTTTCAGTTCCAGTATAAACCCCGTCGAAAATATCCTTTTCTTCACCAGGGTTGTAACCCGCAGACGCAAAACTTTCCATCCAGTTAGGAAACTTAATCACCATTTTGCACTTAGGATTAACTTTTTTGGCCGGCTTACAAATAACATTTTCGCTCACATCCTTCATCAGAGCCAGACGATATTCAGCCCAGGACCGGTCCCCCTTAGCCTTAATACAATCCTCGCAGGTACAATTAGTAAAATAATAATCGTCCAGAATAATCTCATCAAAAATAGAAGCAGTAAACTCAATGGCCTTTTGAACCTCAGCGCGGAAGTCCTTATCCGTATAACAGTAAGTGTCAAAAATACGCTGCTTTTTATATTCCTTACCCGGCATAGGATTTTTCCAGGAAGAAGTAGTCGTAAATCCCCCGCTGGTCTCCACCCCGTGCCGCTCAAAAAAATCCTTCACAAGCAGAACCTGTTCCCTGCTGGCAAGTTCCCCCGAACGGTAGGGTTCAATATAAACCTTGTCCGGATTAATATAGCGCTTATAAAATTCAAATTCTCTTTCCAGCGATTCCGGAGTGGCCTGCATAACCATTGCAACCGGACAGTAAATAACCGCCTTAAAATTTTTGTAATTTCCCATAGAATCCTCCTTTTTATGGGATTTAGTATGGAGCGTTCCTGAATTCCTTTAACGGGTTTTCCAGGGTTTCAGTCCTTCGGACCGCCTCCTTCCAGTCGGCGCCCTTCCAAGCCCGGCTAGTAAGAATTTCAGCAGAATAATTAATCCTTCAGAACATTAGTCCAAATAGTATTTTTCTTTACAGGACTAACACCGCAGGCCTTAAACAAATCCCTCACATTGTAGAATTCAACTCCCCTTTCAAGCAGCGCAGGGATAATCATATCTACAGCATCAACAGTTGTCTGGTTTCCTTCAGAATCATGGAGAAGAATAATCTGACCGTCTTCCACATTATCAATAACACCAGCGGCCTTCGTCTGGGCAGGTAATTCAATCTTCCAGTCATCTACTCCCCGGCCGCAGATAAAAGGCATTTGAATAATGTCATACATTTCCGGGCAGAGCGCAATGTAAGGGGGACGGAAAAATTCAGTTTTCCAGCCAAGAGCTTTTTCAATAAGATTATTTGTATCGTTAATTTCTTTCAGCATTTCATCCCGGCTGAGCTGTGGAAATGCAGGGTGGGACCAGGAATGACATTCAATGGTACAGCCATCTTTTAATTGTCTTTCCATAACAGGAAAACAATCTTCTATAATATTATGGCCAACTAAAAAGAAACTTGCAGGAACCTTATATTTTTCAAGAACGTCCAGCAGTTTTGGTGTAGTGACAGTATTTGGACCGTCATCAAATGTAAGAGCAACGCGCATGAATTACCTCAATGGCACTAATTATATGTTAAGAATCAAACTTTCGAACTTAAATATTTAGGGAATAAAAATTGAAAAAATGCAGAAAAAAGATTGTCAGTTGAAATCTGCTGTTACTATATTAAAATTATGAGTGAAAAGTTTGCATGGTTTTATAATGTCATCAGATTGAGTTTTTGTAATTCCTGAACATTCCATTCAACCTGAATGCTGATGTCGAGAGTCTGGGCTTTTTTACCCTTCCCTCGTTCAACTGTAAAGATTAATTGCGTGTTGCCTGGAACTGAATAGAGATCCTGGTAGGAAAGAATCTGTTTGCTTCCAGATTTATCGATGAGGGTTATAGACTTTACAAGATCTTTTTTCATAAGACCGCTTTTTGCGCCGAAAGTATCTTTATCAATATCATAGATTATCACTCTGCCGTCTTTTACTTCAAAGTATGTACCGTCCATATATTTGTAGCCTTTGTTGTAGAGATTTGTGTGGAGACTTCCTTTTTTAAAAGCAGCTTTGCGGAGTTCTTCCAGATAAAAATCTTTTTCTTCACTGTTGGCATAACGGTAAATACATACAGGATCCTTGCTTTCGAAATAGGTTTGACCAGAAAGAGAATTCGAATTCATTCTTTTGGTAAGGTCTTCCAGAGTAATGTCTATGGTCCCGTTGTTGTCCACAAAGAGAGGATCCTTGATAAAGCCGTTTCTGTCGGTTCTAAACTGAACTAGGACAACAGTTTCTTTTGTAGATAATTGAGTGATGTAGCGTGATTCTGAGAGTTTATTCAGATAAGCAGGCAATGCTTTTGTAACTCTTTCTTCGTAAGCCTTTTTTTCTTCTTCTAGTCTGATTCTTTCTTCTTCTAGTCTGATTCTTTCAGCTTCTTCTTTTGCCAGTCTTTCTTCTTCGGCTTCTTTAGCAAGTCTCTGCTTTTCAGCTATATAATTAATTATTTTTGTTCCCTTTAGTTTTTTCTGATATGCAAAGGATTTTTCACAGCTCCTTTCATCAATTATGTCATAAAGGCTTCCGTCAATTTCTGAGTAATAAACAGCTCCTTCCGGGATTTCAATTTCGTCAATTATGCAGTTCGAAAAGGCAGAAACGCTTATGTATTTTAAGCTTTTTGGAAAAGTCAATTTTTTTAAATGAACAATGGAGTTATCCTGGCTTGTAAAATAATTTTCATCGTATCTATCGCGAGGTCTATTGTGAGGGATGTATACCAGACCATTGTAAGAAAAAATGTATTCTCCGGTGGAAGCATTGAAATAAGCTTTGCCTGACTTCAATTCTAAAGAATAGTAATCCTCGTAGGGTTCATAATCTCTAAAAAATTCCGCTCTTGTGGTAAAGGAAAATTCATTGCTTGCAAAGGCAGAAAAATAAATTTCTTCGAGGCCTTCCTGTAATATCAATTCTTCAAGAGGACAGGCTGAAAAAGCTCCCGGCGGAATGATTTTTAAGGACTTTGGAATTGTGAGGGATTTGATTCCACATTTGGTGAACATGCTAATTCCTATTTGTGTTACTCCTTCTTCTATGACAAGCTTTTCGAGTGCTTTACAGCCTTCAAAAATATCAAAGCCGTAAGTTGCAGAAGATGGTTTCAATGTAAATGATTTTAACTTAGAATTATCTGCGAAAGCATAATTGCCTAGAAATTTAAGTCCTGAAGGTAAGTTGATACATTCAAAATCCATACGGGAAAAAGCATGGTTTCTGATGTATTTAACGCTTTCTGGTATGACTAGTTCCTTAATAGTCTTTCCTACTTCATCATAATCCCACTCGAGATAGTTATTATCGAATGCGTATCTGTCAATTACTGTTACAGGCACTCCCTGAATTTCAGCAGGGATGACCATGATGGCATCGGCATATTTATTTATATCTCCAGTGAATTTTCTAATTGTCACTTCTGTATAATCTTCGTTTGCCGAAAAAGAAAGTTCATCCTCGGAAACTGTAATTCTTTTTGGACTTGCAGCCGCAAAGACCAGGGTACTGCACATTAAAAATGCAACTAAGTAGAAAATTTTTCTAGCTTTCATTTTGTTCCTCCTTCTATATAAAAAGAAAATATTTTTATTTTGAAGAATCATTTTAAAATATTCCGGTTTAATCATAAAGGGATAAAAAACCTAAAAAACTTGGGAAAAAATCCCGGTTTTATGAAGCTGTCCGGGAAAGAATGACATAACTACCAGGCGATTGAAAGTGGTTCTGCATGATAAAGTAACTGTAAATCTGCCGGATTCAAAATCAATAATATAAAAAACTCCATAAATTTGACTTGAAACAAAACCTATGGTATCTTTTATCTATATAATTGTTATTAAAAACAAATAGTTTGTTTTTATTAGTCTCCATCGGAACCTACTGTTCCATCATTTTTAAGGAAGCAAAAGCCATGCAGTTTTTTGATACTCATGCTCACATAGGGCTGATCTATGATAACCCTATAGAACAATTCCGCGTTATTCAGCAGGCAAAACAGGCCGGAGTAACACGTATCGTTAGTATAAATAATAACCTTCACGATTTTAAGAAGGAGTATACTATTTTAAAAAGCCAGAAGGGTATTTACCATGCCGTAGGTGTAGGTCCTTCAGAAGTTACAACTCCTGGTGAAAACTGGATTCAGACCATTGAAGAAAGTGCCAGCCTGCCAAATGTTGTAGCTATCGGCGAAACAGGTCTGGACTATTACAAGCAGTATGGTGATAAAAGAAGCCAGATTGAACTTTTTATTACCCAGCTGGATCTTGCTCAGAAACTGAATAAACCGGTAATCATTCACAACCGTGAAGCCGGCCAGGACATTTTTGACATTCTTCAGGATCATATTCCGGACAAAGGCGTAGTATTCCACTGTTACAGCGAAGATGCGGCCTATGCAAAAAAGGTTCTTGCTGCTGATATGAATGCATACTTCTCTTTTGCAGGAAATTTGACTTACAGAAATGCAAAGAACCTTCACGATACAGTTATGAATCTTCCACTGGACAGAATCGTTGTTGAAACAGAAAGTCCGTTTATGATTCCTGCTGATTTACGTGAACAGAAGCGCACTAAACCTGCAATGCTGGTTTCTACAGTAAGATTCCTTGCAGAAATGCTGGATATGGAAATGGAACCTTTAGCAAAGCAGTTGTGGAATAACTCTTGTACTTTCTTTGGCCTGCCGGAAGAATAATCCTATGAGTCTGTATCACCCTGTGAAGATAGGTTCTCTGGAAGTGCCGGGGAACCTTTTTTTAGCCCCAATTGCCGGTTATTCCGACAGAGCATTCCGTTCTCTTTGTGCCGAACAGGGCGCCGCTATGTGTACTACAGAAATGGTTTCTGCAGAAGCACTGACCCGCGGTTCCCTTAAGTCTGAAGAATTAATGACTCGTTCTCCGGACGAAAAAATTTATGCAGTGCAGATTTTTGGCGGAAATGCAGATGTAATGGAAAGAGCAGTGCCTCTTGTGTTGTCCCGGACCGACTGCGATTCAATTGATATAAACGGCGGTTGTCCTGTACCAAAAATCATAAAATCTGGTGCAGGCAGCATGCTTACAAAAGAACCGGACAGGCTTTACGCAATTGTTAAGGCGGTAAAGAATGCCTGTGTAAAATATACCAGCGAACATCCGGAAAGAGGAAACGTTCCAGTTACCATTAAAATCAGAAGCGGCTGGGACGGCAATAATATCACCTGGAAAGAATGTGCTCAGGCTGCTCTTGATGCCGGTGCAGACGGAATAACCATTCATGCAAGAACCAGGGCTCAGGGTTATGAAGGACATGCAAACTGGGATATTCAGCGTCAGCTTGTGGAATTTATTAATGGAAGAATTCCTGTTTTTGGCAGCGGTGACGCAAACACTCCTGAAACTGCAAAACAGATGCTGGAAGAAACCGGTGTTGATGGCGTAATGTTTGCCCGTGGTGCCATGGGAGATCCTTTCCTTTTTAAGAGAACCATTCAATATTTGACCAGTGGTCATTACGAACAGGAAAGTTTTTCAGAAAGAATAAAGGCTGGTTTTAAGGAATTAAATATTAACGTTGAAGAAAAAGGTGAAAAAGCGGCCTGTCTTCAGATGCGTAAAAAATTCTGCGCTTATATTTCCGGAGTGACTGGTGGAGCAAAAATAAGACAGGAGGTTGTGCAGGCCCAGACCGTTCAGGATTTTAAGAACATCTTAATGCCGTATCTTGAGCAAATGAATAGCATGGACTAAAATTATTGTATGTCATTTTTCAGTGAGGTGATTGATTTTTTTGAGAGCATATTTATGGCTTCTAATCCGGCTGTTAAAAAAAAGCAGGCTCTTAAAAAAATTGAATCAGAATTAAAAAATAATAGGAATGGTATTTACAGCAATGGGATGATTGAGCCAAACTTTGCAGAAGTTTTGAGAATCATGTACCATGCCTCTAAGCCTATTTTAAAAATTCTTGATAACACAATCTGTTCAGATGACATTACCCGCAACGACCGTTTTGAAGAACAGCTCCTTCTTACAGGTTTTGATGATGAAGCTCAGCAGATTCTTGAAAGCCTGGAATATGAGAACCGTAAAAAAGGCGCAAGGGAAGCTCCAAATGTTTCCCGGTATTTTGAAAGTGAAAGACGTCAGCTGGAAAAAGTTATCAATTTGATGAATTCCCAGGATTTTGCTGCAATTGAAGATGTAATTGATGTAATCCGGCAGATTTATGATGTTTGTAATTATAAATATCTTACAGCCCTCAGAATATTTGACATTAACTTTTCTACATCCCCTGACTATGAACCGTCCTTCCAGGCAGTTCCGGCAGAACTTGTAGAAACTTCAATAAATGAACTATATTTTGTCCTGGCAGGTCTTAATATTACCAGATCAGTTGCAAATGCAATTCTGGCACTGGGTGAACTCCTTACGGGGCAGAAACTTTCAGATCGTTCTTCCCGTGAAGTAATGGATGCCCTTAAAAAACTTCAGACTGTGAGAAGGCAGGTTTTAACAAATGAAGTGCTGCTGGGACTTCTCCGTGTTGCAAAAAAGAATCCTGAACTAATGCCGGAAAGGGCTGTTTATAAAGCAAAGACCCGCCAGAAGTATGCAAAATATCTTCAGGAAAAGTTCGTAGCTGATGAAAAGCGCATGAAGAGTGAACTTCAGGATGAAACAATTGTAAGTGAAGTAAGAAATCTCTTTGCCGGTTATGAATTGCCTAAAGTAAACGGCTACAATGCGGATATGAACAATCAGCTCAAGCAGAGTTCAACAACTTCTTTTGAATGGATTCTGCCTTATCAGGTATTAAAGGGATTTGTCCGCTACTACTACGAAGAAAGAATTAAGCCTTTGCTGAATGATATTGTAATTGAAGGATTTTTCAGCAATCCAACTTACAAAACAGATTTTTCCCAGGTTGTTTACGCTACAAACGATACCCTTTCCCGCCTTGAAGAATTCGAGAAAAAATTTGATAGGGGCGGTCCTTTTGATGAAGCTCTTTTAACAGGATTTATCCGGGACAGCCATAAAGACAACTCTTTTGTGTTAAAACTTAAGGAACAGGTTGAAATCATCAATAAATCTGCAAAGGATTTAATACAGAAGGAATGTGCAACTATAAATCATCTGAACAGAATTGTTACAGAATTGATTATTGAATCTAAAAAACCTACAAGTGAATCAATTTCTAACCTTAGGGTTCTCATGATGTCTTCCCGAAACAGGGATAATTACGAAGCTATGGAACGTCAGCATCCTCAGTGGATTATTTTTCTTGAAATCATGAAAAACTATGTTATAATCGGAAATATTGATAAGCAATAGTGGGAATTTATAGTGGCAGTTGCTGGTAATTCAAAAAAAAAGAAGGGAAACTCAACCAAGGCCAGAGGAACGTCAAAAAAGGTGTCCTCGTCTGGTAAAAAACTGGCTAAAACCAGTTTAAAAGCCGCTTCGTCTACTATTAAGAAGACTGGAAGTTATGAAAAGGAAATTTACGACTTAAAGCAGATGCTTGAAATCTCCAGGTCTTTAAGTACAACTCTTGAATATTCCAAACTGATAGAATCAATCATTTACATTGCCATGGCTCAAATGCGCATTACAGGAGCCGGCATTATTATTCACGAAGGAATTGATTCTGATGTTTTTACTCTTGGATCTTACTTCTTTGGAATGACAAAAGATTCATCTTACGATTACAAAATTTCCATTAATTCAGCATTGATTTCTTTTTTTCAGAATGCAGATAATTTCAGCCGTACATATACTCCGGAAGAACTGAAAGAAAAAATTGGCAGTAATAAAGATCTTGAAATGCTCTTATCCCTCTGCCCTACCCTCATAGTTCCAATGGTTGTAAAAAATCGTCTTAACGGCCTTTTGCTTCTTGGGGAAAAAATTGCTGTGGACGGAAACGTCACTTATTCTGATTACGAAAGAAACGAAATATACACAATTGCATCTCTCGCATCTATTGCAGTAAACAATACGGTTCTTATTGAGCGGTCATCTACTGACTCAATGACAATGCTTAAGCAGAAATATTATTTCTTTAACGTACTGTCTGACCGTCTGGATTATGCTGCTTCTCAAAAACAGACTGTAAGCGTAATTATGTTCGATATTGATTTCTTCAAAAAGTTTAACGATACTTACGGCCATGCCTGCGGAGATTATGTACTTGTAACTGTTGCAAAGATTATGAAGGACAGCATCCGGAGCGATGACCTTGCCTCAAGATACGGCGGTGAAGAATTTACCATCATGCTCTACAATGCGAGCAAAAAAGATTCCATGCTTATTGCAGAAAGAATCAGAAAAAATATTGAAGAATACGATTTTAATTATAAAGGCCAGCATATGAAGGTTACAATTTCCGGGGGATTTTCTATTTTCTCTGTGGATAACAATCCTGCTGCTTCAGCTAAAACTCTTGTGGATCAGGCTGATCAGGCTCTATATGTATCTAAGAGGAATGGACGGAACCGGATTACTTTTGCTGACCCTGCCCTTCTTGCCGCTTTAGACTGAAAAAGTGTCCTGGTTAAGAAAAATAATAATTCGTTAGAGTTTTATAAATTTTCATTTACAGTATTTAAAAAAAGTCCCACATGAACGATAATCAATTTTAGAGAAAAGAATTATATGGAAAAAAAATTATTTATAAATAAGCCGTTCAGATACAGATATTTTTATGCTACAGCAATAATTGTAGCGTTAAATGTTCTTGTTTTTCTGGCAGGTGCAGTAAATCCGCGGATTTATATGTATATACAATCTTTAGGCGGACTTTCTGTGACAGGCTGCTTTCACTATCATTTCTGGTGGCAGCCGGTCAGTTATATGTTTGTTCACGCAAACTGGAGCCATTTGATTTTCAATATGCTGGGACTTCTTTGTTTTGGCTTTATTGTTGAAAGAACAATTGGTTCTTTTGAATTTCTGCTCTTCTACTTTGTGTGCGGTATTTTTGACGGGCTGATTTCTCTTTTGATGTACAGATTACTGGGCGTGAATACCTTACTGGTGGGAGCAAGTGGTGCAATTTATTCCATTCTGCTCATGTATGCAGTTCTTTTCCCAAGAAGTATTATTAGAATCTGGGGTATAATCCCTGTTCCGGCACCTGTTCTGGTGCTGTTGTATGCGGTTGTGGAAATAGTCTCACAGTTTTTTGGACAAGCAGGCGTAGCACATCTTACTCATCTGACAGGATTCGTAATGGCTTTCATTTATATTCTGATAAGGATGAGGGTGAATCCTGTAAAAGTATGGATAGAAGCTTACAGAAGAAGATAATTTTTGTACTTTCACTGTTTTTTTCTCTTTTGAATCCTGTTAAATCCTTTTCTCAGGAACCGTCTCAGCTGGATCAGATTCGTATTCAGATCTGGGCGGATATGGATGCTTTCCCTGGTAATTTTGAAGAAGAGGCTCTTTCCCCGGAAGAGGAAAAAGAAGCCCTTAATCTGGAAGAAGATGAACTTGAAATCTTCAGATTTTCAATTAATCGGGCCAAACAGATTACTCCATATTTGTTGAGTGGTATGCTTGGGGGATGGGGCTTTGAATATACTCCATCAGATAAAGCCAGAAAGGTGGAAGAATATTTTGAGCTGACAGTTTTAAAGCCTTTTGATACGGCAGTGAACAGAATTTCTTACAAAAGTCCTCAGGTGGACGGGCCAAAATTGAAGGTCTGGGCTTTCTGTGACAGAACGGCAACTCAAAAGATTGTTTACCAGCGCTGGATCAGCATAACTCATCCAAAGATTAAGGGGATTGGAGAGGCTTCTGTGGAAAAAGGTTTTGAGGGAATCCAGGAAGCCTGTGAAAATGCAGTAAAAAATGGTGTGCGGGAATACTGGCGCATCTATGAAAAGAACAAACCTAAGGAAATTTCGGGTTCCATACTGATTGTGGATAATCCGAGGATATATATCAGGCAGGGCAAATATGTCGTTGACCTTGATTTTTTTATGGAAACTGATAGAATAATTCGGTATTCATTGTACTAATTATTCGCTCGGGGAGGCTTATAATGAAAAAGTTACTTTTGGTAACAGTACTAACGCTCGTTTCAATATTTTCAGCATCAATTATCGCTCAGGAGGCTATGAATCAGTCTTTTGACGAAGCTGTTGATGAGGATGTTACAGCAACCACTGTAAGAATCATTGATCTTGAAGACACTTTCGGTGATCAGCATCCAACTGCAAAGAATGTGAAACTTACAATGGAATATGTTCCATTCACAGGGGAAGTTCGTTTGCACTATGTTTGTATGGCAGGTGTTTTTGATCAGGGTGAAGCAATGAATACTTCTATGGCATTTTTTGAACAATTTGCTGTAGAAAACAAATATAAGCATTACGCGCATCGTGAAAAGGACAAGACTAGGTATTTTAAGGACAGCAGAGGCATAAGAATGACAGAGTACATTGTTTATGTCATGTTTACTAAATAAAATAAATCAAAAAGTCTTGAAACGGTAATTAAATTGGCAGATCTCACAAACATCATTAAGAACTTGCACCCTCTTGAAATTAAGGTGCTGCTTCATTATGGATTGGAGGATGAACTTACTTCTGTTCGCCTTCAGAAAGAACTGAATTATAAAGAAGGCCACGCTAACCAGGCATTCAGCTGGTTGTCAGGTAAAGGCCTTCTCAAGGAAGTTTCAAGAACTCCTCACACTTATTTCGAATTAACTGATTTTGGACGTTCTGTTCTGCAGAATGGTCTGATTGAAGAAAGAATTGTCAATTTCCTCAAGGAAAATGGTCCTAAGCTGCTCCCTGAACTGGCAGCTGGTCTCGGTGTAGAAAATAAGGATGTAGGTTCTGCTTTCGGTTCACTGAGCAAAGAAGGTGTTCTTGCAATGAATGCCGAAAAGAAGGCTGAGGTAACAGGCAAAGAATTACCAGCAAGAATCGCCATTACAAAAGACTTAATTAAAAAGGCAGAAAGCGCTGAAAACGCTCAGCTCGATGCAGCAAATCTTTCAAAGGATGAGCTGGATGCAATGGGCGGCCTTACAAAGAAGCGCGGTATTTCTGAAACTCCATTTAAGACAATTGAACGTGAAACTGTAGTGTTTAAGCTCTGTGGTCAGGCAAAAGAAGTTGCTGAAGGCCTTAAGAGTGCAGGTATTACAGGAAACGAAATTGGTGAAATTACACCAAATATGCTTGCTTCAGGAGACTGGAAAAAGGGCACATTCCGCGGCTACAATATTTCTATTCCTCCAGCAAGAATTATTCCGGGAAGAATCAATCCTTACGTACAGTTCCTTGAATCTGTTAAGGATAAACTGGTTTCTCTGGGCTTCCAGGAATTTGATGGACCGCTTGTAGAAACAGAATTCTGGAACGGAGACGCCCTCTTTATGCCTCAGTTCCACGCTGCCCGTGACATTCACGATGTTTACCGCTTAAAGAATCCAACTCACGCAAAAGAAATTGAAGAACCATATCTTTCAAATGTTGCTGCTGTTCATCAGAATGGTGGAAACTCTGGAAGCCGTGGATGGAACTATCAGTTTGATCATGAATTTACCCGCCGCCTGATTATGCGTTCACAGGGTACAGTTCTTTCAGCACATCAGCTTCACAAGGCTGAAATTCCGGGAAAATATTTTGGTATTGCCCGCTGTTTCCGCTACGATAAAGTTGATGCTACCCACTTGTCTGACTTCTACCAAACAGAAGGTATTATCCTTGGTGAAAATGTAAATCTGCGCACACTTCTTGGTATGCTTGAAATGTTCGCTGTTGAAGTTGCCGGTGCTACTGAAGTTAAATATGTACCAGGTTACTTCCCATTCACAGAACCTTCAATCGAAGTTCACATTAAGCATCCTAAACTTGGCTGGTTCGAACTTGGTGGTTCCGGAATCTTCCGTCCTGAAGTTACTAAGCCAATGGGCATCGATGTTCCTGTTGCAGCCTGGGGTATTGGTATTGACCGTATGGCTCTTATGGCACTGGGTCTTAATGACTTGCGCGAACTCTTCTGTGAAGATATTGAAAAGGTTCGCTTAAGAAAGGCAAAACTCTAGTCCCGGGAGACTTAATTAAAATACAAACCTGACATGTGAGGTAAAACTTTACTTCCAGTCAGGTTTTTTTTGTTTTAAAATCCAAAAAAGGGGGGTATAATTAAAAGTGATTTAAGAATTGAGGATTATATGAGAAAAAAAGTAATTGCTGTCTGTGCAGCAACAATACAGGATCATTTTAGAACAGAATTTCTCTCTTATTTGCATAAATATGCTGCTGAAAAAAATTTCAAGGTGATGGTTTTTACCAGTAACAGCGCCTATGAAATCAATCATACAAAAACTCTTGAAGAAAGCACTCTTTTTAGTTTTATAAACTATGACAAAATTGATGCAGGTATTATCATTGCTGAATGTTTTCATAACCAGATAATTCCTGCCCAGCTGGTAGAAAAATTCCGGGAAAAGAACCTTCCTGTTATGATCGTTCACGGCAATAATGACGGATACCACACCATCGTCCGGGAATATGAAGTTGAGTACAAAAAACTTATTTCTCACGTAATTGAAGCGCATAACTGCAGGGATTTGTTTTTTTTAGGGGGATATAATCAGCCTGATGTAGATCCTGAAACTCCAGAGAGACTGGCATATTTTAAACAGGTGCTTCTTGAACATAATATTCCTTTTAATGAAGAAAACGTTGCCTATGCCAATTATGATAAAGTTCTTGCTTCAAAGGTTATTGGCAAAGTGATTTCAGCAAGGGAAAAACTGCCGGATGCAATCATTTGTGCTAACGATAATATGGCACTTGGGGTCTGTGATTTATTGAATCAGAATAATATTCGGGTGCCGGACGATGTTATTGTTACAGGATTTGACGGAGTTCAGAAAGCCCGCTTCAATTCTCCTAGAATTTCCACTTGCCGTGAAGATACGGAAGGACTGGCGAAAACCTGCGTGGACAATATCCTTGCAGAATATAACAGGGAATATGAAAAGCTTAAGTTTACCGTAGGATATAAACTGGTTCTTTCAGAAAGCTGCGGCTGTGATGATCATATTACTACAGATTTCCGTAAGCATTCCCAGCTTCTTTTTGATACTACCCTTGATAATGAAGATTTTGAGAAAAAAGCATTTGCCTGGGCCGATGCAATGATGAGTTCTACAGAAATTACTGAGGATAACGAAACTAAAGGTCGGCTGGAAGATGTTATTTTTGAGAATTCCTTTATGTCTCTCCGGGATGATTTTATTTCATTTTCCATGGGAACTCTGGAGGAATCAAAACGGCATGTTCTTACTGACAGAATGATGATTTATTCCACTGGAATAAAAGCTTACAAGGATAACGAAATTAATGAATATGACACATGCAATATGGTTCCGGACTGGGACGACTGGCTTGAAGATAACACAACAATGTATGTGGTCAGCGATATTTCCATGGACGGGGAATTTATAGGCCTTTATTCTGCAAAAATAAGGGATATCACTTCCCAGGTAATAAAAACGGTCTGCATTTCCAAAGTGATTTCTCTGGTGATGAATGCTACTGTGAATAAAATGCGAAAAACTCATTTTAAGGAAAGTGTGCAGAACAGCAGATATATTGATTCTTTCACCGGACTGCCTAACTATATGGGCGTAAACAGATGGTTCAACAATTTTGCTAAAACGAATACTGATAAATTAATGTCGGTTTCTGTGTATGATTTGCCTGATTATAAGTTCATTCAGGACAATTTCGGAATTGAAGAAATCAACCGAACCTTGAATTCTGTGGCAGAGGCCCTTAAAATCGCAAACGCTAAGAATGGATTTATAGGAAAAATTTCGGACAGTCAGTTTGTTGTTTTAAACTGGGTAAGTACCAGTGGAAATCTTGGACCGATTATTAGTGAAGCAGTTCGGGTTTTCTTTAACTGTCTGTCAGGAATTAATTCAAGTAATGAAAAAGGATATTTTATTGAAGTAAACTGCGGCTGTACGGTGGTTAATCCCGGCTGGACACCGAATTTGAATTCCTTTGTAAAATTTGCTACAGCAGAACTTTATAAGAGCAGGATTCATTCTTTCAATACCCTGGAACAGAAAAAAGATGCGGGGCAGGACGAAAATGCAGAAAGCCGTCTGTCTGCCCTGGTTGAAAAAAACATGTTCCACTATCATTTTCAGCCAATTTTCGATATGCGGAACCAGTCCATTTATGCTTACGAGGCTCTTATGCGCACTCCAAGCGAAATTGGAATGAGTCCGGAGCAGGTTCTTTCATATGCCAGAAAGAATAACAGAACATACGACATTGAAAAGGCCACAATGTTTAACGTAATGGAGGAATATCTTTCCAGAAAAAGTGAATTTGACGGAATAAAGGTCTTTATCAATTCAATTCCGGGATTTTTCCTTACTTCAGAAGATCAGAAGAACTTTGAACAGCGCTACAACGGCATTATGGATGCGATGGTTGTAGAAATCACCGAGCAGGATTCCCTTTCAGATGAAGAACTTAAGCGTATTAAGAAAATCGGGGGAAAAGGACTGGATGTTCCTGTTGCTCTTGATGATTATGGTACCGGGCATTCCAATATTGTAAATCTTATGCGCTATAAACCTCAGTATGTTAAAATCGACCGGTATCTGATTAATGACATTCACAAGAATATCAATAAGCAGATGTTTGTAAAAAACACCATTGAATTTGCTCATATGAACGATATGCTGGTTCTGGCAGAAGGGGTTGAAACCCGGGAAGAAATGGAAACTGTAGTTCGCCTTGGAGTGGATCTGGTACAGGGATTTTACACGGGAAGACCTAGTCCACAGCTGAAAAAATCCCTTAATAAGGAGATTATTGAAGGAATTTTGCAGGCCAGGGCACATGGTTCCCTGTAAATTAAGCGTTTTTCTCTTTTCAAATGGCAAGTAATTTTGTATTATCCCACTGATATGGAAAAGTTAAAGATTTTATTGGCAAAAGGCCGTATTTACGAGTCAGTATATTCTCTTTTGAGTGACGTTGGTATTTCACTTTATCTTCCTGACAGGACATACTTCCCTGTTACAAATCAGAAAGATCTCGCTTTCCAGGTAGTTAAGCCTCAGATTACAAGTGCACTTCTTGCAATTAATAAGGCTGATGTTGGTTTTAGTGGAAAAGACTGGGTATACGAAAACGGGGTAGAAGATCAGGTTGAAGAAATCATGGATCTGGGTTTTGATCCTGTCCGCATTGTTGCAGCAATTCCTGAAACTGTGGATTATGATGCTCTTTTGAAAAAGCCTGTTACAATTGCAACAGAATATCAGTCTTTAAGCCGCAAGTGGATTGAAGAGAAAAAAATCCAGGGCTCAATTTTCCGTACCTGGGGTACAAGTGAAGGATTTGTTCAGGACAATCCGGATGCACTGGCACAAATCCTGATTGATAATACATCAACTGGTTCTTCATTAAAGGCAAACCGTCTTAAGATTGTTGATACTCTGATGGAATCTTCAACAAGAATGTACGCTTCTAAGGAAGCTATGAAGGATCCGGAGAAAAAACAGAAGATCATGGAGCTTAAAATGCTCTTTGAAACTGTTCTTGCTGCAAGAGACAGGGTAATGCTCGAAATGAATGTTTCTGAAGATAGATTTGACAACCTTATTAAGGGTATTCCTTCGATGAAGAGCCCAACTGTTTCACCTCTCTTTGGAGGAAACGGTTATGCAGTTAAGATTGCCGTTAAAAAAAGCGAAGTTCCAACTCTTCTGCCGCAGCTTCATAATCTTGGAGCAACCGATATTGTAGAATATGGTTTGAGAAAAGTTTTAATGTAATTCGGTAAAAAATATACTTACAGAAAACGGTTGAGAAAAATTGAAGTAAAAATTCATTTGTCCCGACCGTTTTTTTTATTGCTGAATGGAATTTTAATAAAGAATAGAATGTTATGACAGTTATTTATCTGTCTGAAAAAGGTCTTAAGTAATCAGAAAAGTGAATAGATTCTTTTTTTTCATAAAAGAAATGACTTTTTTCCTCCGATAATTAAGGGGTATGACAAGATAGTGATTTTGTATTAACATCAACACTATATGGAGAACCTGAAATGACAAAAAAAATAGCAATAGGTTTGACTCTTCTTTTATGCGGGGCTTCTCTTTTTGCTCAGACAAAAGAATGCGAATACTTTTTTGAACCAATTCCTGGTGCTCAAATCAAAATGGGTAAAACAGAAGTTACTCAAGATTTGTATTATTATGTTATGGGCCAGAATCCAAGCGAATTTGAAGGAAACAAACTTCCTGTTGAAAATGTAAGCTGGTTCGATGCAATAGTTTTCTGTAATAAGTTATCTCGTCTGGAAGGACTTGATCCGGTTTATTCAGTAAATGGTTCCACAAATGTAGAAGACTGGGGTTATGTACCACATTCCGGCTCTTCAATTGAAGGCATAATCATTCAGCTTGCCAGCGCTAATGGTTATCGTCTCCCTTCAAATGATGAATGGAAGCATGCTGCAAAGGGTGGAAAGCCTCATACTTATTCAGGCAGTAATGATATTGAAGCTGTAGGCTGGTCTGTAGATAATTCCAACAGAAAAACTCACACTGTTGCTTCAAAAGCTGCAAACGGATATGGCCTCTATGATATGAGTGGTAACGTCTGGGAATGGACCTGGACAAACTCAAACGGTTACGCTTTTTACCAGGGTGGTTCCTGGAGTTCTGCAACAATTTACTGTTCTCTGGCAGAAGAAAAAATAACAGGTACTCATGAATACAAAAAGTATAATAATCTTGGTTTTAGAATTTGTGCTTTTGACGGAAGCCTGGCTGCTGCAAGAAAACAGGTTAACAATAACAATATAATGAAGCCGACCGGCAGAGATAATGACGGTACTTATTCTTCAGATTATGCAGATATTCGTGTTAGTTACGAACCGGTAGTTGTTGAGCCAACTCATCTGGATAATCCAAATTTTGATGTTTCTGTAATGACTAAACTCAGAGGTTCACTCTTTAAGTTTGATGAAACTGGCTGGGGAATAATTACATTGAATGAATGGGCTCCTTCTTCAAGTGGTGATTACTTCTGGAAACTGGCTACTAAAATTGATGATTTTGGTGGTGCCGAAATATGGTGCTGGTCAAATGACAGTTCTGTCAGCAGTTATAATATCTGGTTTGCTCCAATTTCAGCATTTAAGTTCACAATGGGTTATCTTGATGAACATACCATTGCATTTCCTCAGTTTGGAGACTGGGCATCTACAGTAACAGCCGATGGATACGGTTATAAGCTGGATATTGCTTCCAGTGCCATAAAGATTTCTCTGGCAGCTGAAGGTGGCGCAGGCGCTTACTGGATGGATATTGCTAATCAGAATTATGATATGGTAGGTAAGTTCTGGGGAAGTCTTGAATTTGGATACGATATTGGTGCCTTCCAGTTCTTTGCTGCAAAGAATGCTCTTGTTGGAGCTCATGGCTTCAGTAATGGAGAAGAAAGTGACCTGGCAATCGGTCTGGCAGTAAACTTTATGCCTTATAAGAAGTCAGGTGTTTATTTTGATGGTGCGGCTACTTTCGATTATGAAGATGGTGCTATGTCTTACAAGAGAATTGATGCCCAGATTGGTGGTCAGTACTATCTTAACAGACTGGCATTACAGGTAACAGGATTGATTCAGTATGCTGATGCATTCAAGCTTGGTGGAGAAGTTCTGCTGCAGTATTCAATAAATAACTGGCTGAATCCTTACATTGATGTAGATGCCTATGACGTAATGTCTGCTTCTCCTGCACTTAATGTTTCAGCCGGTACAACTGCTACTTTTGGAGATGTTGAAGTTGATATGGGCGTTTATGTTCCAATTGATTTCAGTAATTATCAGTTCAAGATAGATTTACCTGTAACTGTATCTCTTAAGTTCTAATTTGATTTTACAAGACCGTCGCTGGATTTCCGGTGGCGGTCATTTTTTAAATGATTGTAGATAAGGAGTAATGTATGGAATTTTCAGAACTTGTAAATAAAAGATATTCCTGTAAAAAATACAGTGACAGGACTATTGAAAAGAAAGTTTTAGAATCAATTTTGAACGGGGGACGTGCTGCACCAACTGCCAAGAATCTTCAGGAGTTTCATGTTTATGTAATTCAGTCAGAAGAAGGGCTTAAAAAAATTGACAGCCTTACTCCATGCCGTTACGGGGCAACTACAGTTCTGATGGTTACTTTTGATTCTTCAAATACATTTACATATCCAGGTGGAAAAAGAGATAGTGGAGTTGAAGATGCTACAATTGTTGCAACTCATTTAATGCTGGCTGCTTCAAATGAAGGAGTAGATAACTGCTGGATTAACAATTTTGATCCTGAAAAAGCTGAATCACTTTTTGCCTTACCTGAAAATGAAAAGGTTCTTATGTTCCTTGATTTAGGATACAAGGCTGACGGTTTTGAGCCATTACCAAATCACACAAAGAGAAAAGAACTTGTGGAAACGGTTTCATATATTTAATGATTTTAGGAGATTAAAAAAATGAGAACTGCAACAATCCAGAGAAATACAAAAGAAACACAGATTACTTTAACATTAAATCTTGATGGAAGCGGTAAGTGCGAAGTAAAAAATCCTATTGGTTTCTTTGATCATATGCTGAGCGCCTTTTGTAAACATGGTATGTTTGATTTAACCGGGGAGTTAAAAGGTGATCTTGAGGTTGATCAGCATCACTTAATTGAAGATACCGGAATTGCACTTGGTCAGGCATTTGCAAAGGCACTTGGGGATTGTGCAGGAATTTATAGAGCAGGTTTTTTCATTTATCCAATGGATGAAAGTCTCTTGCAGGCCAGTGTTGATTTTGGAGGAAGAGGTTTTTGCGTATGCAATCCTCAGTTAACAGGAATTCCACTGGTATCAATTTCTGCAAATGGACAGGAATCAAGTTTTCAGACAGATTGTTTTGAAGATTTCTGGCAGGGATTTGCTTCCAGTGCCAGATGTAATATACATCTTGATACGATTCGGGGTAGAAGTGATCATCACAAGATGGAAGGTCTGTTTAAGGCTGCTGCAAGGGCAATTCGTCAGGCTGTAGAAATTGACCAGAGGCGGAATGGAGAAATTCCATCTACCAAAGGTGTGATTGTTTAACTGCTTGTTTTTCCCGTATAAAATATCTGTTAGTTACTATCATCGTGATAGTAACTATACATTATTATGTTACAAAAAGGTGAAATTCGTACCATTTTAATATAAATTCCAAAAGCTCCATTGTTTTCATTTGTGTTTTCAAAAATACCCCCTATAATTTTAGTTGGAGGGTTTGAAAATTTTACAAATGGAGGTTGCAAATGGACAAGAAGACTTCTCGTAAGTTAGGGCGTCTGGGTGTATTCTACTGTGCCATTTATTTAGCAAGTGATATTACCTTTTGGGTTATGGTAGCAGCCGCCCAATTAATGTCATTTCAAGATTCCTGGGCTTTTCTGAATAATTGGTTTTATTATTTAATCCTTGTTGTTAAGTATTTAATAGTTTCTGCAGTTTATTTCCTTAATGTAAAAAAGATAAAATATTATGATGGTTCCGAAGAGGGGCTGAAAAAGGCTGAAAAGGCATATAAAAACATTGTCCGTTCTACAGTAATTCTTTTCTTTGTATTCCTGTTTGTCTTACTTCCAGATTTTTATGCGATTTATAAATCTTCTAAACGTGCTTTAAGTTTTAATTTCATGTCATTTGTATTAATTATGGAAGGGTCCGGCGCTACTATTTGTGCAGCTATGTATGTTTTCTTTCTTGATAGATTTGATAAAGCTACAGAATTTCTTCCATTTGATATTAATCACAAAGTAATTTCTGGAATTGTAGGCAAAGGTGTTATGGTAACGACTTGTTCCTGGGGTGGATTCATTCTTACCATCATTGCAGCTTTTATTGGTCAGAATGAAAGAAATCTGGACTGGCACAGTTGGGTTGTTTACGGATTGTCACCAGTTTTTGTATTTAATTCTGTAGTTGTAATGATAACAATGTTCCGACTTTATCATTCAATATCATACAGTTTAAAAAGAATCAGCAAAGTACTTAAGCGTCTTTTTGTTAATGATTATACACATGAAGTTGAAGGCATTTATTCCAGGGATGAATTTGGTAGTATGGCTACAAGTATAAATTCATTTGTAAGGACAACCAAATCAGTTCTTCAGGATATACAGAAATCTGCTATGACATCTCATACAATGGCCCGGGAACTTGCTGTGCAGACAGGTGCCAGTTTTAATTCTGTAAATCAGATTGTTGAAAGTATTGATAATATGAATGACAGTGTTAATTCAGAAACAGCGGCTTTTACTAAAATAAATGAAAGCAGCAGGATAATGTCAGATACAATCAGCGGTTTGAATCGAAATATTGTAAATCAGGCAGCGGCAGTAGAACAGTCATCTGCAGCTATTGAAGAAATGGTTGCTAATATTCGTTCTATTTCGGCTATCCTTGAAAAAAATGCTGCAACCGTTTCAAATCTTTCTACTGCAGCAAATGAAGGTAAAAATAATATTGCATCTTCCGTTCTGGCAGCTGAAAAAATTCTGAAGGAATCAGAAGGGCTCCTGGAAGCTTCAAATGTAATTCAGAATATTGCAGAACAGACCAACCTGCTGGCTATGAATGCGGCTATTGAAGCTGCCCATGCCGGTGAAGCAGGCCGTGGATTTGCAGTAGTAGCTAACGAAATTCGTAAACTGGCAGAAGATTCAAACAAACAGGGTAAGGCAATCAGTGACAATCTGGAAAAACTTCAGGATTCAATTAAAGAAATTTCCCAGGCCACTAATACAGCCAGTGAAAGTTTTAAGACAATCTACCGTCTTACAGATTCAGTCAGTTCCCAGGAAGATGTTATCAAACATGCTATGGAAGAACAGGCTGCAGGTTCAGAGCAGGTTCTGGAAGCTGTAAAAATGATGACCGAAACTACTGAAAACGTTAAGTTAGGCGCTTCTGCTATTTCTGACAATAACAATGAAGTAAAGAATAATATGTCAAAGATGGAAATCGAAATTGATAACTTTAACAAAGTAATGAATGTGGTTTCCAAAAATGCGGCAGAAATCACTTCATCAATTACAGAGACAAAAAAATCTTCTGATACAAACAATGTAAGCGTTCAGACTCTTGCAACTCTGGTAAATAAGTTCACTGTTGAAGAAAAAGAGAGTGCTTCTGCTTTAAATAAAGTAAAACGGGCATAATCCTGATTTTCCTGAAAACAATCAGAAGAAGACAGTTTTTTTAGTTATAAGGGTGTTGTTTTTTGATAAATAACGCCCTTTTTTTATGTTTTATTGTGTTTTTGCCGAAAATCAATTAATGTATAGGCATTAAAATTTAGGAGAAACAATTATGGACGCTACCGAAGAAATTCTTAACTTGCTCAGAGACAATGCACGTCTTTCAAAGGAAGACATCTCAGCTATGACAAAGAAGACACCTGCGGAAGTAGAAGCTATTATTCAGAAGCTCGAAAACGATGGTGTAATTATGAAGTACGCGGCGATTGTTAATCCTGAAAAGGACCCTTCTAAATCCGCGAAAGTAAGGGCGGAAATTGAAATTCAGGTTCAGCCTCAGCGCGAACATGGATTTGATGGTATTGCAGACAGAATTTACCGCTTTCCACAGGTAAAATCACTTTATTTGATGAGCGGTGGTTATGATTTGAAAGTTGTAATTGAAGGTGAAACATTACAGGAAGTTTCTTTCTTTGTTGCCAGAAAACTTTCAACACTTGAAGGGGTTCGTTCTACAAAAACACACTTCTTCCTTAAAACATACAAGGAAAATGATATTGTTTATGTAGAAGAAAATTCTGACAGCCGTGAAGGCGTAACAGCATAAGTTTGGAGAAATAGATTAAAATGAATACACGTGAAGATAAATTCAGCAGAGCTATGGTTGAAACACCACCTAGCGGCATTCGTAAGTTTTTTGAAATGCTCATCGGTCATGATGATGTTATTTCCCTGTCAGTTGGTGAACCGGATTTTCCAACTCCATGGATTATGAGGGAAGAAGCCTTTTATCATATTGAGAAAGGTCACACAAGTTATACAAGCAACTGGGGTCTTCTTGAGCTCAGGGAAGAAATAGCAAAGTACATGGAACGCTATGGAATGTACTACAAACCAAACAAGGAAATTCTTGTAACAGTTGGTGCCTCTGAAGGAGTAGATGCTGTTCTTCGTGCCATTCTTAATCCTGGGGATGAGATTCTTGTCAGCCAGCCTTGTTACGTAAACTATACCCCGCTTGCCCTGCTCACTGGAGCTAAGCCGATTGAAATTGATTCTTCAAAAAATGGATTTTATCCAACTGCTGAACAGATTGAATCAATGATTACGCCAAAAACAAAGGCTCTGATGATTTGTTCTCCAAACAATCCGACTGGAACAATGATTCCTGCAGACGAACTGGCAAAAATTGCAGAAGTTGTTAAAAAGCATCAAATCTGGGTTATCTCAGACGAAATATATTGCGAACTGGTTTATGAAAATGCAAAGCATACCTCAATCGGTTCTTTCCCTGGAATGAAGGATTATTCAATTATCCTCAACGGATTTTCAAAATCGTTTGCAATGACAGGATGGCGTATTGGATATATTTGTGCACCGGAAGAGCTTATGGCCCAGATTGTAAAACTTCATCAATACAACACAATTTGTGCTCCAATTATGAGTCAGTACGCTGCTCTTGAAGGTCTTAGAAATGGCTGGTCAGAAGTAGAAAGAATGCGTGTAAGCTATCAGCAGAGACGCAATCTTATGTATAAGGCATTTACAGATATGGGACTTCCTGTTCCAGAACCAACAGGCGCTTTCTATATGTTCCCTGATATTACATCAACTGGTATGACCAGTGAAGAATTTGCAACTGAGCTTTTTAAGGAATATAACGTAGCGGTTGTACCAGGCAGCGTTTTCGGACTTGGTGGCGAAGGTCACATCAGATGTTGTTACGCTACTGCAATCGATAAAATCAAGACAGCTCTTGATAGAATCGAGGATATGGTTAAGAAACACAGGAAATAAATAGGAGAGGTTTATATACTAGATGTTTGTTTCAGTTGTTATTGCAGTTGTTATTGTATTGATAGTAATCACTATTCTCGTAGCTGTTTCTGCCGGTAAGAAGAATTCTGCTTCTAAACTTACAAAAAGTGCAACCGGTGCTATCAGTAAAAAAGAGCAGGCTATGATAATACGTGATGCAAACCGCCGTCTTGCAAAAGATCCAAAAGATCCTGAAGGCTTGATGGCAGTGGGCAATGTATACTTTAACAACAAACTGTGGGAAAAAGCTGAACCTGTTTACATTCAGCTTACAAAGGTTGCTGTTGAACGTGCTCAGGTAGATGCATTTCAGGCAAATCAAAGAGCGGGTATCTGCTGTTTTATGAATAATAAACTTAAGGACGCCCTGGGATATTTGATTTTTGCTGAAAAGATTAACCCTCACGATTTTGAGTGTAACTACTATCTGGGACAAGCTCTCTATAAAAATAAAGCATTTGATCAGGCAGCATCCTGTTTTAAAAAAGCGCTTATTGCTAAGCAGGATGCAGAAGGCATTTATTTTCAGCTGGGAAAGGCTCTTTATTCAGCCCATCACTATCAGGAAAGTCTTCCATGTCTTAAGAAGGCACTGGATGAAGATCCTGCCAACAAAGAAGCTCTTTTCTATATGGCAGATGCAATGAATGAGCAGGGTGCGGGAGAAAAAGCAATTAAGGTTTTAATGCATTTAAGACCGGATCCTGTTTATGGTGCCCGTTCCTGCCTGGAAGCCGGTATGTATCATACAAAAGTTGGAGATACAGAAGGAGCCATTCAGGATTTTGAAATTGGTCTTAAGCACGAAAATGCTGAGCCTGAAGTACGTCTTGAACTTCAATATCGTCTTGCTGCGGTTTTCTTTGGAATTGGCCGTATTCCTGACGGACTTAATCTTCTTAAACAGATTAGAATGGTAAATGCAAATTATAAGGATGTTAATTCTTTAATCAGCCGTTACCAGGAATTAAGTTCAAATAAGAATCTTCAGATTTATCTTACTGCAGGAACCAGTGACTTTGTTGCTTTGTGTAGAAAGGTAATTATAAACAAATACAAAGGTTCTTATGTTAAGATTCAGGATATTAACGTTGGTCCGCTTTACACAGACATTATTGCAGAAATAGAAACTGACAAGTGGGAGAATACAGATCTCTTCCGCTTCTTCAGAACAAATGGTGCAACTGGTGAGCTTTACGTAAGAGACTTCCACGGTCATCTTCAGGATATTAAGGCTGATAAAGGCTACTGTCTTACAGCCGGAACTTTTACTGAAGAAGCCCGTAAGTATACTGAAGGCCGCCCTCTTGATTTAATCGAAAAGAGCGAACTTACAAAGATTTTGAAAACAATAAACGGTTAAGCTTTCTTAACTACAACAAGATTGCGTTCATGGTCTTCCAGAAATGGAACTGTGAGCGCAATTTTTTTATATTCAGGAATGATGGATTTTACGCTTTCCATTTCAGCCTGAATTTTTTCTGCACGAGCTTTGTATGCTGCAAGATACCCGCCCTTCTTAAGCATATTGAGAAGAAGATAAGAAATCTGTTTATCAAAAGGATGAAAGGCTCTGAAAACTTCCAGGTCAAAGGTATTCATTCTGATGAGATTTGCAGGAGTGCAGTTAACAGTCACGTTCTCAAGTTTCATTGCTCTGACTGCACTTTCCAGAAATGCGCAGCGTTTTTCCATTCTTTCAACAAGAACAAATTTAATATCCGGAAAAGCAACTGCCAGAGGAAGACCCGGGCATCCACCTCCAGAGCCAATATCTCCAAGAAGCAGGTCAGAATGTGTAATATTTTTTTCGCTGCAAATATTTTCAATCAGTTGGGAAATATGTGGTACTGCTGCAAGACTGTCCAGAATATGATTTACAGCAAGTTCATCCGGAGAATCTGCTTTCATAAGATTATAACTCTGGTTAAATTCCAGAACCTTTTCAATATAGGTTTCAAGAGCATTCATCTGCTCTCCGCTGAAGTTAAGTCCCAGCTTTTCTATTCCCTGAATTAATTTCTCTGTCATAAATTAGTTTCCTAAATCAAGTAAAAATTCCAGCTGCCAGCTTGGGTCTGTAGTCCGCAAAGTTACAAGGTTGCCCGTTCTGTAGGCTGTAAGATTTTCGCGCTGAGACATCTGGTAGAGGAAAGAATATTGGTTCAGATAGTCCTGTCCTACTGCACATGCAATTGAGTAGGATGAAATACCGTTTGAAGCTTCGTTTGGCTTAAAGTAAATGTAGAAAGTTTCTTTTCTGTTTTTTCCATCGCTAAGGTAGATTCTGTCTCCGGTTAAAAGAAAACTTCCATCATTTTGTGTGGATGAAATATAAATTGTACGGCAGGTAGCAAGTACGCTGTAGCCGTTTACGTAAAAGCGCAGAACTTTTGGCTGAGGCCCCCGGATTGTTTCAATAACAGTAGTTGTTTGATTCTGAATTTGAGAGCCGGATGAATTATTTTTTACTTCCTCCAGCTGTTTCTGCAAAGAATCATTCTGAGCCTTTAACTGTTCCAGCTCAGTGAGAACCTGCTGAAGTTTAATGTTTGTTTCGCTGTTAGAGTCAGATGTATAAAGATTAGAAATCTTTGAAAGTGATGAAGTCAGCGAGCTTGAGTTTTTTCCAAAAGAATTTGCTACCTGATTTAAAAGTCCAAGCTGGTCCAGGGTAGAAATGTCTGATGCAGAAAGGCTGGACTTTATACTATCAGTGGAAACTGTTTTTTTTGTTTCGCTGACAGTTTCTTCTGTGGAAGTTTTTGTATCTGTGGTTTTTGTTTCGGAAGTATTGCTGTAGCTGCTGGAATTTGAACCCGGCATATAAAATCCGCTTCCTATTGTAGGAGAAGTAATTACAGGCATTTCCGGAGAGGAAACTGTTGGTGCTGTAGGGGAAGTTACTGTAGGTACAGTTTGTGCATACAGGCCTGCTCCTGCAGTAAAAATGAGAACAGATAAAACTTTCCGGAGTGAATTACAACTGTGCAAGACTTTCCTCCACAAACTCAAGTCTTTGTGTCAGTTCGCTGATTGTTTTTTCAAGACGAGCTTTTTCTTTTTCAAGTTTAGATTTTGGATCTACAGTAGCGGCCTTTTTCTTCATCATTGCGATTACGCTGTCAGGGCTTTTTCCACTTTCAATAGCCTCTTTTGCCTTTGCTCTTTCGTCAGGCTTTTTTGCTGCTGCAAGAATTTTCATATTGTCAAAGCCAAGGGCTGTATCTTCTTCCGGCAGAGCTGAAATGATAGAAACATTCTTTGCGGTAGTGCGAGGAATCTGTAAAACCCGGTCAAGGTAATCTTCGTAGCGGATGTTTGAATCTTCACAAAGCTGGTGGGCTTTAATGAGGCGCTTACCCAGTTCCTGCATGATTTTTCCGTTTGGAATAATGTAGTTTTCACGGATTTCTTTTGTCAGGGAATCCAGTTCTGGTGAAAGAGAAATGTCCAGTTTGTAATAACCTTTTGCTTCTGCAGTATCCAGAAGGGCATGAAATTTTGCCCAGAAATAATTTGTATGGTTGCGGGCCTGATGAGGAGGTTCTCTTCCCCCGTTTGCCTGAATATCTTCTTCGTTAATCAGGTGGTGAGTATACTCGTGAATGGCTGTATAAATTAATTCATTATCAGTCTTAAAATTTTTGTTGTGAAGGAGAATTTCCCTGGTTTCCGGTTTGTAAAGTCCGTTAACTCTTTTGCTTTCTTTGCCCGTCATTGTAACTGTAAATTCAAGGGCAGATTCCTGAATGTCCAGGAGCATGTTCTTAATATCGTCGTTTGTCATAAAATTAATTTTATCACTTCTATTCCAATTTGCCCATACGTGCCAGAATCAGGGAAGCGGCAACTGTAGAAGCTGTTTCTGTGCGGAAGATTCTTTCACCCATGCGAAGGCGGCAAAAACCTTTTTCTTCAAAGAGTTTTCTTTCTGCAGCGGTCCAGCCTCTTTCACTTCCAATTGCGGCAAGGGCTGACTTTGGCTGGGGGGTTGAAAGCAGGCGATGGTTCAGGGAATCACTTGCATCAATATTGTCCAGAGCGTAAAGATCTGGTGTAGAAGAAATTTTATCTTTCAGGGCAGAAAGACATTCTTCCAGTGACGTGTGCATAAAAATTTGTGGTATATGTGTGCCTCCTGCCTGAACTGTTCCGTCAAAAAGCATCTGGCGGCAGTTTTCCGGGCTGGCTAAATCACTTTTAAGATAGGATTTGTCCGTGAGCTGGGTTGCAGTAAGATGAATCTCATCCACCCCCAGTCCTGCCATATCCCTGAGAAGACGCTTGAGCTGAATAGGTCTGGGAAAACCAATAATCATTGTAAGAGGGTAGAGCGGCTTTCCATCCCCCTGAGGCTGAAATGTAAAGGAAATATATTTTTCTTCCAGATTAATTTTACTGATTGCTGCAGTTCCTGACTGTCCGTCAACAATTCCTGCTGTAAAAGTGTCGCCTTCTTTTTTGTGAAGAACTTTTATCAGGTGCTGTGCCCTTTCATCCTTCAAATTTAAAGGCTGATTGATTTCTTCTTGTGTAAATAGACAGATGTTCATAGGAATATTATAGAAGAATTTGCAAATTCCACTCAATATCATTAAATTTATAGTAAGAAAATTGTTAGTATGAAGGTCGTTTTTTTTAATTTACTGATAGTCTAAAAAACGGCTCCTAGTCGTGAAACGTCTTATCGAAAATGCAGGCTCGCCTGCTTCACGCATTTTGTGCTTGTAATTATATATGGTTGCCGCTTCCCCTGCAGCACAAAATGAGTGATTTCGTAAGCCGTTTTACTCCTTCGCGCGGTTTTTTAGACTATCATTTAATTTTTAAACTTCGAATTTGAGGCTAATAATTTTGGGAGAAAGGGACTTATATGGGAAAAAATAAAGAGAAAACTTCAGCAGAAACAGTTATTAAGGATGTGCTTGGGATAAAGAAAAAGGAAAATGTTTTAATTATAGCAAATCCGGAAACAAACCTTATTGCTCAGGAACTTTACACTGCAGTACGGGAGGCTGACGGGAATCCATCTTTGATTTTTCAGCCTGCAAAAACGATTTTTGATAACGCTGAGCTGCCTGTTATTGGTGCAATTAAATCTGAGCCGGATATTGTACTTTCAATTTCTTCAAATAAACTGGGAAAAGATTCTGAAGGAATAAAAAATCCTTATAAAACAGAAGATGGTCGTTCTTATGACCATATTTTTGATTATCTGCTGGACGGTAAAAAAAGTATTCGTGCCTGCTGGACTCCTGGTCTTACTGAGGATATGTTCCGCCGCACGGTTAATATTGATTATAAGCTTCTTCGGGAGCGGTGTGAGGCAATCTGCAAAAAATATGAAAATGCAGTGAGTGTTCACGTAACTTCTCCAGGTGGCACGGATGTTGTGGTGCCGGTTAAAGGTCGTAAGGGGCTTGTGGATAACGGTGATTTTACTCAGCCTGGTTCAGGGGGAAATGTTCCTGCTGGCGAAGTTTTTATCAGTCCGGTTGTAGGCAAGGGAAATCAGGGGCTGCTGCACAAAAAGGCCCGGGCGGATTCAGAGGCTGATATTAACGAAAGGGGTACAAACGGAACAATTGTTTTTGATGGAAGTATGACTTTTTCTGATGGGGATGCGCTTTTAAAAACTCCTATTACTGTTCAGGTAACTGATGGCTTTGTAAGCGATATTTCTGGCGGGGAAGAGGCTGCCCGTTTGCGCAAAGATATTCTCTGGGCAGAAAAAGAGAGCCTTGCAATGGAGTTAAGCAGGAAACTTCCAAAGGGGCAGGGGGCTGTTTATGCCAGAAATGCCCGGAATATTGGTGAACTGGGGATTGGATTAAATCCTTCTGCTAACGTTACGGGAAATATGCTGGAAGATGAAAAGGCTTTCCGTACCTGCCACTTTGCTATAGGTGAAAATTACGACGGGGATGCCAGTGCGCTGATTCACTTTGATGGAATCGTTCGTGAACCAACGCTTGTCATCAAATACGCTGACGGTTCGGAGTTTACCCTGCTGGATAAAGGGGACCTGCAGCTCTAGTTTATTTTGTGGTTTTCTGAACCCTTAGAACTGCTTCTGCGGCCTGTTCAAGTTCTTCCCGGGTCATATCTTCCTGGTTCTTGAGCATGGCGGCAGGAACTCCATAGGCTTTTTCCAGATCCTCAGGAGTCATAACTTCTTCCGGGGTTCCGAAAGACATATCACGGTTTGGATAAAAGAGAAGGACATTTTCAGCATATTTTCTGGTCAAATCCAGTTCGTGCATGCTGATGTATATAGTAGTTTTTGTTTTTTTAGAAAAATCCTTCAGGTAAGCAAGGGCGCTTTCTTTTTGCTTCTGCTCCATGGCAAACAGCGGCTCGTCCATAAAAATGCTTGCAGATCCGTAAAGCAGGCTGAAGGCCAGGAGAACACGCTGAATTTCCCCCTTTGAAATTTCCTTAAGTCCGTGGTTAAGAACAGGGGAAAGTTCAAACTGGTTTATTACTTCTGAAAGCAGGTCTTCTTTTTCATTCAATATACCTGCAGCTTTTCCTTTAAGGGCTCCATTAGCATAAACATATGAAAGAAGCTGGGAAACTTTTTCTTCAGATTCAAATTCCATGTTCTGATAAATGACAGAGGCAAGGAGATTCTTTTCTCCTTCCGGTAAAGAAGCTATATCTTTTCCAAAAAGGCTTACTTTTCCATTCTGAGGAAGCAGTCTGCCGGATGCCAGAAGCATAAAAGTGGATTTTCCACAGCCGTTTGGCCCAATAAGACTGACAAATCCTCCCGGGAGAGCGCCTGTAAAATGGTCAAATACTGGGGAAGGAACAATTTGTTTTCCTTCAGCGTCTACATCTCCCTCTACTGCAGGATAAGTAAAGGAAATATCGTTGAATTCAATAAAATTTACTGACATATGGTTAAATGATACAGTATTTGATAAATCTTGCAAATATTATTCAGTCTATTTATAATGAAGGTAAATATCCAAAATATCCAATTGGGGAAAACCCTTGGATTGGAGGTCAAGTTATAATGAGCTCAAAAGGTGTTAAACTTTTAAAAGCTGTTATATATATCCTATGTATGGGAATTGCGGCAGGTGCCTTTTTTATTGTTAAAGATCATTTTTCAATGAAAGCGGCTATTGCGGTTAGTTCCATTCTATTTTTACTGTTCGTGGCTGGCTTAATTGTTTCAGCGGTTGCTTCTGCTAAAGCCAGAAAGGCTAAGAAAAATAGTCAGAACGGTATTTTGATTACTCAGCTTAAATCTTCATCAGAGAGACTGAGCCTGAAGGTTTCTGCAATGAAAGATTCTTTTGCTGAAGAAAAAAAGATAATAGAAAATATTGCCATTGAACTGGGGAATATTCATCCGGTTAAAGATGTGAATGCATCTAAGGCAGAGCAGGACATACTGGTAAAAATAACTTCAGTAAGTTCTCTTATTGATGGGGTTATAGCCGGAAGTGATCCTTCTGAATTTAAAAAACAGCTTACTGTTCTTTATACAGCAGTAAAACAGCGCAAACAGTTTGAGAATTAAGATTCTCGTTAGTTCATTTTTCCACATGGGCTTTAATAAAGTTCTGAGTTATAAGTTTATTAATAATTTGTAATAAAAGAGGGTGTCTGGAGCTTTGATTTAAAGGCTTTAGAGATTTTTGCCGATATCAAATTTGAGAAACTCTCTGAATGTGGGAATTTTTTATGAGTGTTTCCAGTGGTCGTAAAAAGATTTAAACGTATCTTTATACTTCCTCCTGGTGTGTAAAAAAATCTAAAGGTGGATTGTATGAATAAGAAAGTTGCAGTTCTTATACTTACCTTGATGGCTGCCACAGTTAGTCTTTATGCTAAAGATGTAACTGAAAAGTCTGTTGGTACTGAAAACAGCTGGCAGGAATCAATTTCCCTTGAGGGTAAATCAAGTGGAAAGTACAACATTGTAGTTACCGCTACAGATACAGCAGGTAATACAACACAGGCAGGACCTTTTAATATTAAGATTGATCCTGAATCCGATCTTCCTGTGGCAAGTATTACAAACCCTGCTCCAGATATGATTGTTCCTGGTAACCTGAATATTGTTGGTACTTGTGTGGATGATGATGGAGTAGATTTCGTAACCATTATCCTTGACGGAGATTCAGAAAATCCTGTTAAGGCAGAAGGAAAGGAATTCTGGTCATATTATCTTGATACTACACAGCTTATTGAAGGTGAACATACAGTCGAAGTTTTCGGAACTGATATTAACGGACTTCCAGGTAAATCAACAAAAGTAATCTGGAGTCTTAACCGCCGTGCTCCAACAACTGATGTTAAAAATCAGGGAATGGGTGTTCTTTTAAGTGGAAAAATCAATCTTGAAGGCTACGTAAAAGACGGTAACGGTATTAAGCAGCTGGAATACTCTCTTGATGGAGGCCAGCGCTATACAAAAGTAAAACTTAAGGAACAGAAACTTGCTTATGCAGATGAACAGGGTGCTAAGGTTTACTACCACTTCTCAATCCCTGTAGATACAAGAAAGTTTGAAGACGGTCCTGCTGTCTGCTGGTTCAAGGGAACTGATAAGGGCGGCACCGTTGGATATTACACTTACCTCTTCTTTGTAGACAACACTCCTCCAGACATTAAAATCGTAAGTCCTGAAAAGAATGAAGCACAGAATGGTGTTTTCATCGTTGCTGGTTATGCAAAAGATATAAACGGCATGCAGAGTCTTTCATGGCAGTGGGGCAGTGATACCGGTTCCTTTGATCTTGTTCCGGGGAACCCTTACTGGCTTCTTGAAATCAATTCAATCGGATTAACAAAGTCTCAGGTATTCAGCGTTACTGGTGTAGATACAATGGGTAACTCTGTTACTGTTAATCATACAATCAACTTTGACCAGCAGGCAGATAAACCTGTAATTGATCTGGTAAGTCCTGTTGAAGGTCTTGATGTGGATGGTTCAGAAGGCTCTCTCTACATTCGTGGTATTGCAAAGGATGATGATGGTCTTGCTCAGATTTTCTATACAATCGATGATGGGGAAGAAATCTTCTTTAATGCAAAGGGCGTATTCTATCATTCTTATCCAAAAGCACTTCAGAGCGGAAAGCATACAGTTAAGGTCTGGGGTGTAGATAAATATGGTGTAAAGGGTGATCCTGTTGTAAGAACAGTAAGCTCTCAGGGTGTTGCTCCTGACTTTAATAATATTGTTGTTAAGACTGGAAAAGATAGCAAAAAGTTTGTAAGCGGAATGGAAATTAATCCGGAAACAAACTCAACATTTGAAATGGAAATTGCTTCTTCAGTAGGTTTGTCTGAAGCAAATTATTCTATTTCATGGGGCGGACAAACTCAGAATTATCAGATGGCAGTAACAAATGGACAGAAAACTGCAACAATTACTATCCCTCTGTCAGCTGATGATTATCCATGGGGAATTTCAATCCTCCATGTTTATGCAAAAGATACAATCGGTCGTGATTCAAATTACAATGCCGTAATTAATATTAAGGATTTAACAAAGCCTCACGCTGTTAAACCGGAACTTAGATTCCTGGACAGCCAGATTCCTGAAGACGGAAAGATTATTTACAGAGGCAATACAGTTTCCGGTTATTTGATTGGTGCTGTTGCAAAATCAGTTCAGGTTATTCCTGCAAGTTCTGGTGCAAAGGCAACTCTTTCAGGTAACTCTGTTGTTTTAAGCGCAGATGGTGCAACTCAGCCGTTTACAGTTAGAGTTACAACAGATAAGGGTGCTGTTTACAATTCTAAGGAACTTCAGTTTATTGATATTCCAACCGGTCCTTCAATCACTATTGATGATAATTCAATTAACTCTGGCGTTGCAGTAGATTTCTCTATTCAGCCAACTCTTAAAATCAACGGACAGATTTCAAGCGAAGACGGAATTGCTTTTGCAGGTTATAGATTCCTGACAGCAGAAGCAAAACTTAAGGACGGTGTAGTTGTAGAATCAGCTGTTAAGCCAGTTGTAAGCCTTGATAAAGCTGAGCCAATTCAGCTGGACGAAAGAGGCAACTTTACACTTAATTTTGCAGCTGAAGATTTCCCTGATGGAATTACCGTTGTAGAAATTGCTTCAACAGATAAGGCTGGACGCACTTCTGCAAAAGCTGTAATCGTAAACAATGTACCAGTTAAGAGAGTTGCCGCTGATGAAAGCGAAGTAATTCCTCCAAGTGATGCTCCAAGAGTTTACTGGCTCCAGGGTGTAGATTACTATGGCGTTTGTGTTTACCAGGGTAATGTTGATAAATTATTTACATATTACAAGAACGGAGATGTCCGCTCAGATACAAAGGAACTTAAATTTGTTGTTACTCCAACAGATGTAGATAATCCACAGCCTAGCGAAGGAACACTTAAGGTTTCTAAGCAGGGAACAATGGCAGGAAGATTCTTCCTGGTTGATGGAGAAACTTATACAAGCGGTAAGGAAGTTGCAATCAAGAAAAATGCAACTGCTGATGACGGACACACAATTCAGGCCTTTATCGATAGCACTGCTGCAGTAGTTTCTGCTGACTGGACATTGATTTCAGAAGGTTCTATCGGTGGAGAAAAGGTTCAGAAGGGTAAATCAAATCCTGTGCCAGTTACTGAAGGAAGCCAGTATATGGTTTCAATTCCTCTGGCAAAACTCCCTGCAGGAACTCTTACTGTAGAAATGGTTGTTACAGATGCAACCGGCGTTAAGGAAACCGTTACAGGTTATCTGAACGTTGTCCGTAAGCATGATGTTGTTAATTCTGATGAAGGCATTTACTTCTATCCTGGATTTAACTGTACATACAATGCTTCTACAAGTACATACAATCTCTTTAACGGTGGTGAACTTAAGGCTATCGTAAATACAGATGGAGATTTCACACCTTCATTTGTAAGAAATACAAACGGACTTGAAATTACTACAACTGAAGGCAGCAAGATTATTACAATTAAATCTGTTGCAGACGGAAGTTATTCTAACGTTCAGGTACGTGCTAAAAATAAAGCAGGTGCTTCAATCGATTCTCCTGCAGTTACAATCGCAACTAAAACTGAGAAACCTCAGATTACTATTACTTCTCCAGAAATTATGGGCTGGGTTGGAAATCAGGTTGCCATTAAGGGTAGAATGCTCGATGGTACAAGCAGTTCAACACTCTACTACAACATGGAAGAAGATAAGCCTTCTGTTTCTAAGGAAGTAACAAATGAAGACGGAACAGTTTCTACAGTTACAGAAAAACCTGAGCAGCAGTGGATTCAGATTCCTGTTTCAAGAGATGGTTCTTTCTCTACTGTAATTGATATTACTTCACTTGCTGAAGGATATGTTCCTCTTAACTTCCGTGCAGTGAATGCATCTGGTCAGGAATCAGTAATTCACTATGTACTGCAGAAAGATACAGTTGCTCCTGTAGTTAAGGTTGTTCTGCCGGATGCAGGTTCAAAGATTAATGGTGAAAACCTCCTGGTTCTTGATATTGAAGATGCTGGTTATGTAAGTACAATTGATTATCAGTCTGCAAACGGAAGAATTAAAAAGAGCTTTAATCGTGATTTAGGAGATGAAGCAGTTGATGCAGATTCACCTGAATATGCAATGACACAGGCTCTGGCAAATGTACTTATTGGTAACGAAAGACTTCCTCTTGAAAGTGGAATGAAGATGGAAGTTAAGGACCTGGCAGGAAACTCAACATCTCTTGAAGGAGTTAAGTGGCCGTTTGAAATTGACCAAGATTCAGATAAGCCTGTTGCCGAAATTCATATGCCTGCTGAAAATGCAGTTATCACAACTGACTTTACAATTTCAGGTATCACCTATGATGATGATTCTTCATGTCGTCTCTGGTATAAGATTGACAATAACGAATACAGACTGCTGAGTGAAGAATATTCTTCAAGTTATAAGATTGACATTCCTCTTTCTGCAATGACTGATAATGAACATTCAGTAACAGTTTACGCAGAAGACATCAACGGAATTAAGGGTAATGAAGTTACAAGAAACTTCAGGATTTCTCTTGAAGAACCAAAGGGTTCTGTAACAAGTCCTAAGTTTGACGAAACAGTTTCCGGCAGAATTGTTATTCGCGGTAACTCAACAGATAAGAACGGAATCAGCAAGGTTCAGATTTCTCTGGACAATGGCGCAAGCTATCAGGATGCTGAAGGTACAACTGACTGGTCATACGAGTTTGATTCAAGAGTAATTGAAGACGGTACTCACGTAGTATTTGTAAAACTCTGGGACGGCTACGGAATTCCAGGTCTTGTATCATCACTTATCAATATTGATAACACCAGCCCGGATATTGTTCTTGAACTTCCTCTGGATGATTCAAAGACAACTGGTTCAGTATTCTTCTCTGGTCAGACAACAGATAATATTGGTCTTAAAGATCTTACAATCAGTATCAGAAGCTTCGATTCTTCAGTAAGAGTTCCTGCTGATATGCAGACTATTAAACTTACTCCAGCCAGTATCATTTCTCAGAAAGTTGATATTAGTTCTCTGGCAAACGGCTTCTATAACCTGGAACTTACAGGTACAGATGCTGCAGGTAACATTACCCGTGTAAGCCGCAATATTGAACTTGATAAAAATGCACCTCGTACAAAGGTAAGCATTATGTATCCACTTAACGGTGAACACGTTCAGTCAAGATTTAATATCTTTGGTGAAGTTATCAGTGAAGATGAAATCAGCGCTGTAGAACTTTACATTGATGATGCTCTTGTTCCTGGATTCTATGGTACTCAGATTACAGACAGCGGCTACTACAAGTTCGCTATGAAGAATGAGCTTAAGCAGAAGGCTAAGACTATTAAGGATGAAGAAGGAAATGTAGTTGAATCCCTTGAAAAGGAAACTTATATCCTGGAAGACGGAAAGCACACTTATAAGGTTGTTGCTACAACTACAGACGGTAAGAAGATTGAATCTATTACTCAGAGCTTCATCTATAACAAGTACGGTCCATGGGTAACACTGGACAACTTTACTTACGGAGACTTTGCAACTGACAGACCTATTCTTAAGGGAAATGCAGGTTATGTAATGAATCCGGAAGATGCTGCTGCATTAAAGAACAAAAATACACCTTCAGAAATAATGAATAATATTCAGGGTATGAAGGTTAAGCAGGTATACCTGAGCTTTGATAATGGTAGAACATTTACACCAGTAAGCAAGAAGGGTAAGACAAACTGGAAGTATCAGGTAGAAAACCTTGACCTTGCAGAAGGTTTCTATTACATGCTGATTAAGGCTGAAATGGAAAATGGTGAAACTGCAATTACAAGAAACCTTGTTCAGATTGACCATACAAATCCTACTATTAAGCTGATCAGCCCAGGTGAAGGTGGCCACTACAACCAGTCTCTGGAATTTGATGGTCTTGCAAGCGATGATGTTGCTTTGAAAGATATTACAATTTCTTTGAGAAAGGGTGACAAGTCCAGCTACGAAGTTCCTGCATTTATTCAGGGACTCTACTTTGACGTTTCAGTATGGGGTGCAACCCTCTACAATGTTGGTGTAGGTCTTACTGCATTCGACAATGCTGTTAAGATTCAGGCTAACTTTGGTCAGTTTACAAAAGACCAGTGGAATTTTGTAAATGACCTGCTTGGATTAGAAGCTTCAAATTACCGCTTTGGTGGAAATGTAATCGGTGCAAAGATTATTGCTCAGATCGGATACCTGCCAATGCGTTACCTGTTCGGACGTAACTTTGACTGGTTAAGCGCTACACTTTCTGTAGGTGCTAACTTCTCTTACTTCTCTGATTCAGGTGCTATTGATGCAAACGGTAATTCTGTTGCACAGGTTCTTTCAGCTGCTCTTGTACAGGTTGAATTCCCAAGAATCACCTTTGCAGATCAGAAGCTCTTTAAGACCTGGTCGTTCTACTTTGAGCCTCAGGTTTGGTTCATTCCATCGGATGTTGCAAGTGAAAGTGCTAAGCGCTTTGTATTCACTTACTCATTCGGTTTAAGAACAACAGTATTCTAATAAAATTAAATAAAAATATATAAAATCAAAGAGAGAGTTTATTACTTAAAAAGGCCGAGGTAATTGATTAGTCAGTTACCTCGCCTTTTGTATTTCCAAAACAAGGTTGGTGTATGATTTTTAGACATTCATTTTGGAAGAGAGTTTTAATCTTTGGTTGGAGTATTTTATTTATTACTTCATGTCATGTTGGTCTGGGAACTGCTGTTGATACGCAGAGCCCTGTAGTTTCTATTTCAAGTCCTTCAGATGCCTCTGTAACAAGGGGTACAATTTCAATTGAAGGAACCTATTCTGATGATATTGGCGTAAAATCAGTAAGTGTACAGATTTATAATATTACTGATATGAGCCAGTCCCGCTCGGTTTCATCTGCCGATTCTTCTGGCGTTCAATTATCTGCAGACAGTAAGACTGGAACCTGGTCATATGAATTTGACAGCAAGGCAATCGATGAAGCAACAGGTGAGTATCTTTACAAAGACGGAACTTATAAAATTGTAGTAGTTGCCAGTGATGGTACTTACACTTCAACTGAGGCAACCCGTACTTTCGAAGTTGATAATACTGCTCCTGTTTTTCTTTTAACTTCTCCTACATCAACCACAATTTCTTCTGGAACAAATTACGGAACATCAATTAAAATTTCAGGTGAAGTTGCAGACAATCATTCAATCGATTATATGAACCTGCAGGTGTTTGCAGTTTCTTCAGACGGTACAGTTAATACAAGTCCAATCGAATTTACACAGTACACAACTTCCACTTCAACAATTAAGACAACAACCCTTACATACAATGATATTGAAATTGCAGGTGGCACAGAGGTTACTGTTGCAAAATACGATTCCTCTCCTACAACAATTTCTGATCTGGATAAAAGAAATCTGGCAATGGTTTATGCACAGATGTATGAAGCAGCTGGTGTTGAAGAAGGTACTGCTGCAAAGTTCTATCTTAAAGTGAGCATGACCGACCTTGCTGGAAATACAAGTGAAAATGTGTGGATCAAATCAACTTTGAAATCTGCACTGAAAAAAGCATTTAATTCTGCCTCAGCAGTTGAAATTGAATCAAGTGATATTAAAAAAATCCTCAATGGAACATATGACACAACTTCAGGTTCTTTCAGCGAAGACGATGTTGAGAAAATCCGTACAGTACTTGATGTAACAAAAGTCAGTCTTGGTTCAACTGATGTGGAAACCCTTAATGTAGAAGATGAGATTCCTCTGTCAATTAGTGCTAATTCAAAAATTTCTCCAAAGTATTACGTATA
>JAEEGH010000674.1_pt1 | contig 111972 bp, 85 predicted proteins | sample 9134181 | NCBI WGS metagenome assembly JAEEGH01 (sample SAMN16246544, study PRJNA631951) | gut metagenome | biome: gut microbiome; feature: rumen; material: DP-attached | host: Bos | place: Iran: Karaj | collected 2018-10
TTTCGCGCTTTTTCGTGATCCAGATTTTATTGCGAAAGCATTCGAAAATATCGAAATACGCGAAAACTCTATTCTTACTGATGATAGACCTGTGGTCTGCTTTATTCTCGAATAAAGGTTGATATTGTCTTAAATCATCTTGAAAGTGAACTTTTAGAGTGATTCTCAATAATAGCAACTCATCATCAGTGAGAACGTCCTTTTATGTTTTTTGTCTATTTCGTAATCTAAACTACTCTCGAATATTACTATTGAGGACTCGCACTGGTTCCATGTATAGTTCATTGAAATTGACCAGCAATCCCAGTTTATATCCTGTGATAGAAAGGTAATTGCGGACCTGAGCTTTGTGAACGTCTGTAAGCTCGCTTACGGCCTTCAGTTCGACGATTATCTTGTCATAGCACACGAAGTCTGCTATGTACTGGGCATCGAGTAGTTGGTCTCGATAATATACGTCGAATCGCTTTTCGCGCTCGAAAGGAATGTTTCGGTGTTTTAGTTCAATGGCCAAGGCCTCTTGATACACCTTTTCGAGCAGTCCTACGCCTAGGCGCTTGTGAACCTCAAAGATTGCTCCGACTATCTTTCGCGACTCTTCACTATAAATTATCATAATGTTGTTTCTTCTTCTATAATTGCAAAAGCATGCTTTAAACGCTGATACTATGTTATTTTTTTTATTGCGAAAGCATTCGAAAATATCGAAATACGCGAAAACTTGTTCTTACTGATGACAATCATCGTGATGATTGCTTTGCTGCAAGCAAAGGTTGATTTTGTTTTGAAGTACTTCTGAGAGTTCACTCTCAAGATACTTCCAAAGAAAAGCAACTTATCATCTGTAATAACCTACCTGTTTATTTTTGTCTTTTTTCGTTATTTCGCGCTTTTTCGCAATCCAAATATATCTGTGTGATCTGTGGAATCTGTGCGACACATTATTATATATAGGGACTATTGGAATTCTTTAAACGGGGGCAGGGCCTTGAGGGGGTGCCTGTGGGGTCCTGCCCCTGTTGGTTAGAATGTCAGATGAGTTTCGCCGGACCAGTCGGTGTTCACCGTCACGCCTGAGATGGTGGTGGAGGACGATGAGCCGGAGCCGTTGAAGAAGTCACCCGAGAGCCATGTGATGTGGTTCTGCTGCATGGGTACTTCGAACTCTCGCCTGTAGAGCTCGTTGCCGCTGCCATCGAGGGCCGTCACGGTGAGGTGGATGGTTCCCTCGATGTTGTGCAGGAAGGTGTAGAGGTCGAACTGCTTCTGAGAGGCAGTGACATCGAACTTCACATCCTGCTTGCTGTTGACGCAGCCAAGGCCTGTCGTGGCATCGAAGGCGCCGGAACCGCCGGTGTAGTAGAACTCCATCTTCTTGACGTCCGCTGGTATATCGTCGGTGATGACGAAGCGGCAGAGTGCTACGATACGGTCCAGGGAGACGCGCAGGTCGAGAGGCTCTTCGCCAATGGTCACCTCACCATAGCACAGGAAGGTGTCGGTATAGCCTGTGGCGTTGGTGAACTGGACCTTCGAGAGGTCAGTCATTGTGGGGTTGGCACTGCTGCTGTGTCCCACGACCACCAGTTGGTAGGTTCCCTCTGCCAATTGGAAGGCGCACTGTCCGAAAGTGGCATCGCTGGAGACCTGACTGATTAGCTTGACGCGAGTGCCATCCGATGTATATACCGCGAAGTTCAGACGGGTGCATGCCTCGGAGGCTGTGGCGCGTGTCAGGCTTGAGAATGGCGTCTGCTCTATCTGATAGACTGTGACGCGCAGGTTGCCAATGGTGTTGGCGGACTCGTCGTCAGCCGTTATGGTCTTCTCGCAGGACAGCAGGAGGATTATGACTGAGATGATGCACAGCGCCAGCGAGGCACTTAGTGCATACATTTTTCTCTTCATGATGCTACCTCTTATATGTCAGAAGTCAGCATTGTAATCAGAGAGCCATGCTGTCTCGAGTTGGAAAGTGCCGCTAAGGGCGTCGTTGGTGTACATGGCACCCGTGAGCTTGGTGACGCGGTTACGCTTGAAGGGCACGTTCTCGACTGTCTTCGAGAAGAGCGTGTTGCCGTCAGCATCCAGTGTCTCAATGGTCACATCAATATTCTGCTCGTCAGCAGTCAGGAAGAGGTAGCTGGCAGAATTTGAGATGTTTCCTATTGCAGCACTTATAGGCACTGTGTTGGCAAAGCCCGTATTGCTGTTGGCCAAACCTGTGGTGGGGTTGAACCCCTTGCTACCTGCAGACATCGTCATGCGTACATTGTTGGCATCAGCCGTGCGACCGTCGGAAGAGATCACCTGAAGTTTTGCGACGATGCGGTTCAGCGTAGCACTTATATCCACAGAGTTGGTGCTGGTGATGCTCACAGCCTGCGTGGCAGCGAAAGTCTCGCGCGTGTGGTCGCTGGTGTAGGCGGCCTCTGTTGGGCTCGTCAGCGTAAACACGTCACCTTCCCCATGCCCTCTGGCAATCACCACCATCGTGTAGCTGCCCATAGGCAGGGCGCACTCGAACTCGCCAAAGGTGGTGTAGGTGCTGGCGTCTTCTCGCAATTGTGTGGCTGTATAGGCCTGGGTGCTACCGCTGTAGAACGCCAGGGTGATAGCCTTCACGCCATTGTAGTCGTTCACATCCTGAGCGGCACGTGTGGCAGGGAAGTCATCCTGCGTAACGGCATAGCCGCTGACATGCACCTTTACAGGCACTTGGACATTCTGCTCAGCCTGAGCGTCGTTGACCGTTAACTCACTCTCGTTGCTGCAAGATGTTGCAGCAAGCAGCACGATGGCTGCCCAAATGGATTTGTTTATCATAATGATATGAATTTGATTATGGTGACCAATATGAATCACCGCACCAAATTTACGTCATTGTCGATTTGCTAATGCAATTTTGTGAGAGGAATTTGTTGATTATAACGGTTTTGGAACGTAATAGTAACGGTTAACGGTTAAAGTTTAACGGTTAAAGACGCTTTTTGTAACGATTTGGGGGGTTGTAACGGTTAACGGTTACAGGTTAAAGGTTACGGGTTACAGATTAAGGGTTACAGATTAAGGGTTACGGGTTATGGGGTAAGTTGTGACTGGAAGCTATTGCGTAAGCCTGATAACATCTTGGCTACATTTGCAAATTGGGGACGCAACTCGTCGAACTGTAATTCTGTGATATATCCTAGGTCGCTAGCGGTTTGTAACTCGCAAAACACTTCTGTCATAGAACCAAAGGCAATCTCTATGAAATGTACTTTCTCTTTCATGGATTTCCTTCCACTCCCCTCTGCCAGATTGGCTGTTATAGACGTCGCTGCACGACGTATTTGATCACCAAGAGCAAATCGCTCTTCCTTGGGGAACTGATTTTGTAACAAGTATACGTCTTTTATCAGTTTCCTCGCCGCATCGTAAACTTCCAAATTCTCAAATGAAAATGTATCTTTTCTACTCCCCATAACACTTCTGTAAACTGTAATCTGTAACCTTTAACCCTTAACCAGTAACCTTTATTCTTTTAAACAGTAAACACGCGAAGCGTCTCAACTGTAAACTGTAAACCGTAAACCGTAAACTTTATAACCTAGATTTTTACTTTTACGACGACTTTTTTGACGGGAGCTGGGGATGGGGCACTGAGGCTGGGCATGTGGCCGTCTTGGGGGAAGAAGATGGCGAAGTAGCCGGCTCCGATGGTCATCTCCAGTGGCTGACAGGTGGTGTCTGCGGAGTAAAGCGCACAATCACCGTCTTCGCTGTAGGGCTTTGTCTCGGTGAGTTTCTCTATGGGGAGACATGCTACACGTTCCTGCCCCTTCAGGGTGCATTGTATGTCTATGTACTGACGATGCGCTTCGTAGCCGTTCGGGTTCTGAGGCTTTGTCTCGTACTCGGAAACGATGGCCTTGACGCGTGGATTGAGCTGATAGACACCGTTGGCTATGTCGGGTTTGGCGTCGCGAAGGAACTCGAGTCCGACCAATATGTCGGGCGAGAGGCTTGCGTATGTATTGATGTTATGAATGTGGTCGTAGAGCATTTTGATAAGATGTAAGAGGTAAGATGTAAGATGGAAGAAGTAAGAGAGATCCGCGCATAAAAAGCGCGCCTTCTTCGGCAAATGCCTCAGGCGCAGGCGGAAGGTGCTAGAGCATCCAAGAAGATGGAAGATGGAAGATGTAAGACGGAAGAGGTAAGATGTAAGACGGAAGAGGTAAGATGTAAGACGGAAGAGGTAAGAGATGGTTGTCAGTTCTGGGAAGACATCTTCGTTAAACTTTAACCTTTAAACTTTAACCTTTAACCGTTATCTATCAACTTTTATCTATTTTGATGATACGGTTTAGAGGCACTTGCATATAGGCGCAACCGAGGAAGCTGACGCGTAGTCCGACGTAGGTCTTGTTGTCGTTGTAGATGCGGACTATCTGTGCTATATTGTTGCTTTCTGGGAAGTCTTTGATGCGGACGTATTCTCCGATGGTGAAGTCTGTAGTTGTGAAGTTGACGTCGGCTTCTTCCTGTTCAAGCATTTGTCGAAAGAGGTGGATCTCATCCTCGCTTATGCAGGCGTATTCGTCTTGTCCCTTGCTTCTCGCTCCTTTTCTGGCTGGGTCGCGCATCAGGCAGGAGACGTTCATCATGCGTTCCACGATGATTCGGTCCTGCTTCTCCATTCGAACGAAGACTACGGAGGGGATAATCACTTTCTCCACCATTCTGCGTTCTCTTCTGCGCCAAGTGTGAACCTCTTTCCGGGTTGCTGCGAATGCCTCAAAGCCATTGTGAATGAGATTGTCGCGGACCGACTTCTCCGTTCGAGAATGAACCCAAAGGATGTACCATTTGAGGGAAGATGGAAGAGGGAAGATGGAAGAAGGTGTCATGGTAGAGGGTAGATGGAAGAGGTAAGATGGAAGAAGTTAGAGGGAAGAGGGAAGAGGTAAGACGGAAGAGGTAAGACGGAAGAGGTAAGACGGAAGATGGAAGATGTTATTTTTCATCGGAATCTTCGTTTATCTTCTTGCATCTTGTTACCAGTATCTTTACTAATTCTTCAGCATCATCGTATATGCTTTGGTATTGTTTATCATCGAGGTAACCGTTGCGATGTAAGAGGTCAATCCAGTATAAGGATTCTCTTGCTTCTTTCAATGCTATAAAGCTCTTGCTTTTAAAGTCTGCTTTACTGATGGCATTTACTGCTTCAGCATTATTTGCACCGATACTCGTTCCCGACCTCAATAGTTGGTTGGCTAAAGCCGCCACCGATTGAAGATGTACGGGAACTCGTGATGTAAGAGGTAAGACGGAAGATGTAAGAGTTTTGCCTCTGCGGGTGTCTTCCTTCTGACTTCTTCCTTCTGACTTACGGCTGGCCGCCTGCTCCAGCAAGTAGTCGTTCAGTTTGATTATTCTGTCAGCAAAAGCCATACACTTCGTTTGAATTATATCTCCAATTTCTGACATCTTACTTCTGACTTCTTCTTGGATGCTCTAGCACCAAGGCGCGCTTTTTATGCGCGGATCCTTCTTACATCTTACTTCCGCCCACGGCTCCGCCGCCGTCAGTGGATAACCCTGGCGTCGTTTTTGGGGAACTTATATTATGTTCTGCCATATATTTCGCGGTGTAAAGTTACGAAATATTTTTTAATAGATGTGAATTAAGCAATAAAAATGAGAAATATTGCAAAAAAAACAAGTAAATAATGGCATAACGAATCAAAAGTGTCGCAATATATCCACAAAAGTATTACCATTTATGAGTAAAAGTTTTACGTCAGGATAAAAAAATAGCACGTCGAATCATCAAACATAGCACGTCGAATCATCAAACATATCACTTCGAATCATCAAACATGGCACGTTAAGTTTGACAACTAAGCGTGTTAAGTTTTAAGAGAACCCATGTTACATTTCTTAATTTAAGATTTTTTATGGCTGTAAGATTTGTGAGACGAAATAAAAGTTCGTATCTTTGCATTGAGAATCATACATTTTTATAAACCCTCTAAACATTTAGAATTATGGCAAAGTACGTATGTGAAGTATGCGGTTGGGAGTATGATCCCGAAGTTGGAGTACCCGAAAAGGGCATAGCTCCCGGCACACCTTGGGAAGAGGTTCCTGAGGATTTCGAATGTCCGCTTTGTGGCGTTGGTAAGGACCAGTTTAGCGCAGAGTAGATTAAGCTCGTTTCATGAAAAACTTCCCTCGCATCGGCTCTGCTGCTGAGCTAATGGAACTGATCGACGAGATTGGCTTTTTGCCCTTGCTCGACAGCGGAGTCTATGGCTTCTCGGCAGAAGAGATTGTCGATGAGGACTGTCGTTATGTAGTTTTCTCCGATGGAGGGTGGGACTGGCCGCTTTGGAAATGGAAGGGTCAGATAGTGACCGAGATGCCTTGCTTTTACGGGAAATTTTTCAACAAGAAGGCCGGCTTCATTAGCAAAGAATGGTGGCCGGACTTCTGCAACTACCGAAGGAGCAAGTTCCCCCACCCTTCCCTAGACTCCATCGAGGGCAGCATTCTCGACACATTAAGGACGACAGGCAGCCTGATTACCAGAGAGTTGAGGGCTGCTTGCGGCTTTAATGGGAAGGGGATGCGGTCGAAGTTCGACGGTTACATCACCAAATTGGAGATGGCGACCTATATTGTCACCGAAGATTTCGTGTACCCTCTTGACAAGCGGGGCAAAGAATATGGCTGGGGCTGGTCGTTGCTGAACACCCCCGAGTCGCTGTATGGGAAGGAAGCCAGCAAGTGCGAACGCTCTGCTGAAGCCTCCTTTGAACGACTCGTCAGCCAGTTTAAGAAGATTCTGCCAGATGCAACTGAAAGGCAAATCTTACGATTGATAGGATAAGAAACGTATCGTTTATAGTGATAGCTGATATCTTGCAGCCGTGAAACCGACAACAAAGAGACATATTGCATCGTGGGTATTGTTGGCAGTTTATTTGCCAATGCTCCTCATCTCGTCCCTGCATATTCATGATAGCAGTGAATATGGCGAGACGACGTGTAGCGAGTGCGTGCAACACCAATGTCACGGGCATTTGAGCCAGTTGTCGGGCGAACAGCACCAGTGTGTGTTATGCCAGTTCCTGACGCTTTCCTATGTGGCAACAGCGGCAGGAATGTTGCTTTTCCTGCAGTCAAAATGTGTAATACGATATGCTAAGTTTTGTCAGGCACCATGTTTGACAAGCTTGGGTGTCATTAACCTTCGGGCTCCTCCTTTAGCCTGATTTGGTCTGAAGAGCGTCTCCATCACATCATATTGTCAAGGAGACATCATATATTATCACACTTCTTCCGATAGCAATACGATTGTATTGTAGAGAAGAGCATATTATTACACATAAAATTACGCATTATGAAACACATCATTATATATATAGGAGTCTGTCTTTTGGCAGTCTCTCAACCACTTTTTGCTCAACACGTCCACCAGCACAGCGATTGTCTGGAGGATAGCATCAACCCGATGAAGGAAGCCATCCTGAGCGAAGTGACCGTTCAAGGCATTGCCGGTGTTCAACGACTCAAGGATGCAGCATCGCCCTTCATGGTCGTCTCGCCCAAACAATTGCATAATACCATAGGAACCAACCTTGTTGATGCAGTAGGACATCTGCCAGGGCTTTCCCAGATAAGTACAGGTGCAGGCATTTCGAAGCCTGTCATTCGAGGTCTTGGTTACAATCGCGTTGTCGTCGTTGACCAGGGAATTCGTCAGGAAGGGCAGCAATGGGGCGATGAGCACGGACTTGAAGTTGATGAAGAAGGCGTCCATTCCGTCGAGGTTCTGAAAGGTCCAGCCTCCTTGATGTATGGCAGCGACGCTATTGCAGGCGTGATGATTCTGCATCCGGAACATCCTTTGGAGGAAGGCACGATGCAGGTCAAGGTAGGCAGTCAATACCAGACCAACAATGGACTCTACGACTATCGCGTTGGTTTCGCAGGCAACACGAAAGGCTTCGTTTGGAATTGGCACTTCCTCAATAAGGCAGCTCATTGCTACAAGAACAAAGTCGATGGTTATGTTCCTGGCACATTCTTCAAGGAACGAGACATTCAAGGAATGTTTGGCATTAATAGAGGATGGGGCCATAGCTGGCTTCGCTTTTCGAGAGTCAGCTTCACACCTGGCATCACGGAAGGCGAACTTGTTGGTACCGACTTTGACGGGAAGAGTTATGGCATCGTTTCACCCTTCCAAAAAGTGCTTCACTATAAAGCCATCAGCGATAATGCATGGTACTTCGGCGATGGAACATTGAAGGCCGTCATTGGTTATCAGCAGAACTATCGAAGGGAATTCGAAGAGGAAGAGACGCCAGAATTGGCAATGAGGCTGCATACCGTCAATTATGACATCAAGTACCTCCACTCGCTTCCCCACGATTGGAAAATTGCGACTGGCATTGGTGGTATGTGGCAAAGGAATGTTAATCAGGGCGAAGAGTACCTGATTCCCGACCATCATCTCTTTGATATTGGCGTCTTTGCCACAGCAGAATGGCAATACCAGAAGTGGCATTTCTCTGGTGGAGCACGTTTCGATAACCGACATCTCAAGACAACCTCATTGACGGAAGAAGGCGTATTGCGTTTCGAAGCCTTGAGCAAGAACTTTACTGGCATTACGGGGAGTCTGGGTGTTGTATGGAACGTGACCGACCGAATTAACCTCCGCCTCAATGCAGCACGAGGTTTCCGAGCTCCCACGGTAAGTGAGCTCTCCTCGAATGGTGTGCATGAAGGCAGTATCCAATACGAGTTGGGCAACGCAGAACTAAAGGCAGAGAAGAGCACCCAACTTGATTTAGGATTCGACTACACGTCTCATTACGTCAGCCTGCAAGCGTCACTTTTCACGAATTGGATTGACGATTACATCTTCTTGGCTCGCCTTCCCTACGAGACAGACGGCTATCGAACCTATCAATACCGTGAGGGCAATGCCAGGCTGATGGGTGGCGAGGTTTCTGTCGATGTGCATCCCATCAATCCCCTTCACTTCGAGAATGCTTTCAGTTATGTTCGAGGCATACAGCTCGACCAGCCAGACGAGGCGAAGAACTTGCCCATGATGCCCGCTCCGAAGTGGACCAGCGACATCCGATACGAGTTTCCCAACTTCGCCAAGAACCATTGCCGTCGCACCTTCCTTGCCTTTGGAATGGAATATAACTTCCGTCAGAACAAGTTCTATGCTGTTGACAACACAGAGACGGCTACTCCCAGTTATGCTCTCTTCAACCTCTCTGCAGGCATGGACTTGCACATCTTCGGTCACAACTGCATCGAACTCACTTTCTCTTGCCAGAACCTCTTCGACAAAGCCTACCAGCCTCACCTCTCTAGACTAAAGTATGTCGATACAGGCTCCCTGACGGGCAGGCAAGGCATCTCTGCTATGGGCAGGAACTTCTGCTTTAAAGTGAGCGTTCCCATCGATATACACCTTTAAGAATTAAGAGTTAAGAATTAAGAATTAAGAGTTAAGAATTCTCCGCGCATTAAAAGCGCGCCTTGGTTCTACAGAATCCAAGAAGGGTTAAGAGTTAAGGGTTAAGAGTTAAGAATTAAGAGTTAAGAATTAGCAATTAAAAGTTCAAGGTTATAATTGAAAAGCGAGAATCGCACATACATAGCAATTGACCTCAAGTCGTTCTACGCTAGTGTGGAATGCGTGGAGAGGGGGCTCGACCCTCTCCACGCACGGCTTGTGGTAGCAGACGAGAGCAGGACAGATAAGACTATCTGTCTTGCCGTCTCGCCTGCCTTGAAGGCGTACGGCATCCCGGGCAGAGCACGGTTGTTCGAGGTAAAGCAAAAGGCTCGAGGCATCGATTTCGTTATTGCTAAGCCACGGATGGCTAAGTACATCGAGGTAAGTTGCCAGATATATGATATCTACCTGAAATATATCGCGCCCGAGGATATTCATGTCTATAGCATTGACGAGGTTTTCATGGACGTAACGAACTATCTGGCGACATACAAGCAGACAGCACACGAGCTGACCATAACCATGATTCGCGATGTGCTGCGACAAACGGGAATTACCGCTACTGCAGGCATTGGCACAAACATGTATCTGGCCAAGGTCGCCATGGATATCGTGGCGAAAAAGATGCCTGCTGATAAAGACGGAGTACGCATAGCAGAGCTGGACGAGATGTCGTATCGGCAAAAGCTATGGAATCACTTCCCCATCACGGACTTCTGGCGTGTTGGTCGAGGCATTGCAGAAAAGCTTGCACGCTATGGTATCGACACTATGGGAAAGGTAGCCAGGCAGTCGGTCAAAGACGAGGAGTTACTTTACAAGCTCTTTGGGGTTAACGCAGAGCTACTGATAGACCATGCTTGGGGCTGGGAGCCTTGCACGATTGATTACGTCAAGGCATACAAGCCAGAGACAAATTCCATGAGCAGCGGCCAAGTCCTGACGGAGCCTTACACCTTCGATAAAGCGCGAAACGTCGTGATGGAGATGGCAGATGCCATAAGTCTCGAACTCGTGGAAAAGCGTTTGCTCACCAATCAGCTTGTCCTGACCGTCAGCTACGACAGGGAAAGCCTGACGAGACCCGATATTGCATCGAAGTATCATGGCGAAATCGTGATGGACTATTACGGGCGCCCCGTGCCCAAACATGCGCATGGAACAGCCAATCTGGCCAGTTACAGCAGTTCAAGTCGCGAAATAATCGATGCAGTTATGTACTTGTATGACAGGATAGTTAACAGGGATTTACTCATTCGCCGCTTGAACATCTCCACGAATCATGTCATTAGGGAGGACAACAGACCACAAACAATTGACAAGAGTCCTCAGCAGCTCGACCTCTTTACGGATTACGAGTCAGCAGAAAAGACACAGAAAAACAAGCAGAAAGAGCTTGAAAAGGAGCGCAGGATGCAGGAAGCTGTCATCAAGATAAAGCAGCGATTCGGCAAGAATGCCATCCTGAAAGGCACGAGTTATGCAGAAGGGGCGACGGCGAGAGACAGGAACAAACAAATTGGTGGCCATCGTGCATAGCGCGATTGCCACGGATTAGGGATTAGAGATTAAAGTTTAGAGTTATGGGAGCTTACGACGATATCATCAACCTGCCTCACCATGTATCGCAGAAGCATCTGCAGATGTCAATGTATCAGCGAGCTGCTCAATTCGCTCCATTCGCAGCATTGACTGGGCATAGTGAAGCCATCGAGGATACGAAGATAAAGAATATCGAGAGTTTCCTTACGAAGGAAGAGTAGCCCCTACTCCACTATTTTATCACCTCTTCGAGCAGCCAACCTATGTGACCAGGCACGACAATATGGTGATTGCCAATCGGTTGTGTCAGGAAGTAAGTAGCCTGTCGTTTGTCGGCAAGCCTGATGACCTGTTGCGTACGGCACAGGTTCGGTTCCGTTGTGTTCTTGATGAGCGAGCCTTCCGCCACAAAATGTCTGTTGAGGTCGCCCGACACCTTGAACAACGTGACAGGTCCAGCCTTCATAAAACCTCTGACGCCTACACCGATGCCCGACTCGAAATGTGTGTCGAGCTCATAGCTTTCCACCATATTAAGGGGTATCGTGCAATGTGCGAAGAGCAGTTCGCCCGTCTCTGGATTGATGCGAGCTGGATTGGCCTGGAAGCCAGAGAGGCCCGTCAACGAGCGAATAATCATCATGGAAAGCATGGCTGGAACATCGCCTTCGCAGCCAGCCACGTATCCTTCGCCGTTCAGTCTTGCCAAAGCCAGGCAGCCAGTGGTCTTGAGGGAGGTCAGCAGGTCGAAGCATCGCAAAGTGAATCCTTTGAGTTGATACCTGTCGATGATGGTCTTCAAGCCACCATAGATGTCGTTCGAAACAATTGTGTCGAGCAATTCCTGCATGGGAATGTTAACAAGTTCGATGCCCAGACGCTCACGAACTGCCTCGTAATCAGCATCACTCGATATGAGCCAATCGGACGGTTTACCGATGATGCCGAGTCGGGCACCTTGCAGTTGTCGCCTGGCTTCTTCTACTCTGAATAACGCTTCGATGCGTCCCGTCACATAATCCGTGCTGCCATGCAGAATCTCTCCTCGAAGATTTCTTTGCTGAAGATACGAGAGAATCTCCATAGAAGCAGCCAGAGAGTTGCTTTGGCCCGACGTTAACAGGTAGAACGGCCGCTGCGACTTCTCCAGCAGCGAAGGCAGAAGTTTCTTGAAAATGCCTTCCGTGCCGCCAGTTCTGACATAGATAAGGCAGAGAGGCTGACTACCGAAATCGCTGTAATCATTGCCTTTCAGGTCAAAATTGATGTCGAGACTTGCAAGGAACTCTTGCGTCAGAAGCTCGACGGACTGTTCGTCGTGGAGTTCTGAGGTCAGTGTATAGACAGAAATTTTCATGGTGCAAATGTTGATGAAGCGTTATAAACTTTCGATTATTAGTGCTGCGATGCGAGATATTCACACTGCAAAAATAAGAAATTCTCAGGGCATTTCCAAATTTTCAACGCATAAACTTTACTTTATTAATATGATGTATGACGTCGTTAATTTGTGTAATTCTTTTAATTTTTCACCTTTCGCTATTCGCTATTCACTTTTTTTGTCGTAAATTTGCAGCGCGATTTAAGGAATCGCAGCGAGAACAGGCTGTGCCTCAGCAAAGAACTCTATTCTCTGCATTCTGCTTGCTCTGTCCTTGCAACACGAATTATCAAGGGGTGCTCGTCAAAGTGACGGGCTGAGATTAAACCCTCCATACCTGATTCGGGCAATACCGACGTAGGGATGATAAAGTTGAATCTTCTGAGCAGGCTCTGCCTGCACCCCTTTATTGTTTAATTAATAATAAAGGAAAAAGAAATGAAAAGTTTTATTGGATTGGCTGTGACGATGCTGGTGAGCGCCAGTATGTCCTGGGCACAAGACGTTGAGAAAGAGACAGATCTGCAGGAAGTGGAGGTGACTTCGCTTCGCGCCACAAGCAAGACGCCTGTGGCACACAGCGACCTGAACCGCGAGCAGATTGAGGCTATGAACTACGGGAAGGACGTTCCCTTTCTGCTCTCCACGTTGCCAAGCATTACCACCACGACAGATGCAGGTAATGGCATCGGTTACACAAGCATTCGGGTGCGTGGCACAGACGCTTCGCGCATCAATGTGACAGCGAACGGCATTCCCTTGAACGACAGCGAGAGTTCGCTCATCTATTTCTCCGACATTGGCGACTTTGCCAGCAGTGTGCAATCCATTCAGGTGCAACGTGGTGTGGGAACAAGCACGAATGGCGCTGGTGCCTTTGGCGCAAGCATTAATATGCTGACTGAAAGCATCGGCATGAAGCCATATGTAGGGCTGGATGCCAGCGGTGGTTCGTATGGTACGCACAAGGAGACCTTGCGCTTTGGCACGGGACTGCTGAACGGGCACTTCGGTGTTCAGGGACGCCTGTCGAACATCGGTAGCAACGGTTACGTGGACCGGGCAACGTCGGACTTCTATTCCTATTTCCTGCAGGCAGGCTACTTCTCCGACAACACCACGGTGAAGTTCATCACCTTCAACGGTACAGAGAAGACCTACATGGCCTGGAACTATACGTCTAAAGCGGAACAGAGCCGCTATGGGAGGCGCTACAACTCGTGCGGCATGTATTACGACGCGGAAGGCAAGATGAAGTACTACGACGACCAGTACGACAACTACCACCAGCAGCACTACCAATTGCATTGGAACCAATGGCTTGGCAAGAACTGGACCATGAACGTGGCGCTTCACTACACCCACGACAACTACTATTACGACCAGATGAAGATGGGCAAGAAGCTGTACGAGTATCTGCTAACCGATGACCTTGATATGCGTGCCGACATGGTGCAGCGCAAGGATGGCATTAAGGATTTCTACGGCATGGTGGCTTCAGCGAACTACGACAACCGCCATGGGCTGACGGCAAACATCGGTGGAGCCGTCAACCACTTCGATGCGAGCCACTTGGGACACGTCATGTGGGTAGGCGTGCCATTCTATAAGAACGCACCCAACATATCGCCTACGCTTCCTGCATTAGAGCCTAACCATCAATACTACGACAACGATTCCCGAAAGACAGACGCCAACATCTATGCGAAAGTGAACTGGGAGTTCGTGAAGGGCTTGAGCGCATATGTTGACCTGCAATATCGTCACGTCAACTGCAGAATGGACGGAAGTGCAAGCGATTGGGACGATAACGGACAAATCATCTACGACCTGAACCGCAGCTTCGACTTCTTCAATCCGAAGGCTGGCTTGAACTACGACATCAACCGCCACCATCGCGTCTATGCCTCCTATGCTATTGCTCATCGCGAACCCACTCGCGACCACTTCCAGGAGCAATGGGGAAAGCCTATTCATGCAGAGCGCCTGAATGACCTGGAGGTTGGCTATCAGTTCCGCCATCGTCGCTTCTCAGCTGGCGTGAACCTGTATTGGATGGACTACAAGAACCAGTTCGTGCTGACGGGCGAGCTGAACGACGTGGGCGAGGCCATCACGAAGAACATCGAAAAGAGCTATCGCATGGGTATAGAGATGGAAGCTGCCTGGATGCCAACAGATTGGTTCCGTTGGGACGCGAATGCCACGTTGAGCAAGAATCGCGCCAAGGATATGATTGTCACCCTCGATGACTACACCACTCAGGTTAACATTGGCGAGACACCACTAAGCTTCTCGCCCGAGGTTATCTTCAACAACATCTTCACATTTAACTATAAAGGTTGGAGCGCTTCCATCCACAGCCAGTACATTGGAGAGCAGTACCTGACCAACTATGGCGTGAAGACCATGCGCTGCTGGACCGACTGGAGCCAGACCGACGATGTGGCAACAGACGAGACGCTTATGCTGAAGGACCATTTCACAACAGACCTCGACCTTAGCTACCGTTTCGAGGTGAAGAAATGGGGGCTCAAGAATGCACGTGTCGGCGTAACATTCTACAACCTGTTCAACGCCAAGTACGACAACAACGGATGGGCTGCACCACAGTTCCAACAAGATGCCGACGGCAAGGTCCAAGCAGTGAACACATGGGGATTGCGCGACGAGGAAGCAGCAGGCTTTGCTCCATCCGCTCCCTTCCATTGCATGGGGCACCTGTCGTTGACGTTCTAAAGAGTAATTTAAGAGTTTAAGAGTTTAATAGTTTAAGGTTTTCAATATGGATTTCCTGATTAATCATTGGCTTGACATCACCACTACCCTACTCGGGCTTGCTTACATCCTGCTGGAGTACAAAGCTTCGATTTGGATGTGGGCCGTCGGGGCTGTCATGCAAATTCTGGGCATCGTGCTCTACTATCAGAAAGGCGTTTATGCTGATTGCGGCATGGAGTTCTACTATCTGGCAATGACAGCATACGGCTATTGGAAATGGAAGACTCTTTCCAATAAAGAAGGAGTTAAAGAAGAACTTCCCATCACACACATTCCAATGCCTCTTGCCCTATTGTGGACGGCAATCTTCCTTGTCTTGTGGTTCGCCATCTGGTGGCTGCTGACGTCCTTCACCGACTCCACCGTTCCCGTTGCCGACGCGTTTACCACGTCGCTATCCCTTGTTGGCATCTGGGCATTGGCACATAAATATCTGGAACAATGGTTCGTATGGATTGCCGTAGATATCGTCACCTGCGTGCTCTATTTCCACAAAGACATTCCCTTCAAAGCCTCGCTCTATGGCCTCTACGTCGTCATCGCCGTGTTTGGCTACCTTCGCTGGCGAAGGAAGATGGAAGAAGGAAGAGGGATGAAGGAAGAGGGAAGATGATAATTGAAAATTGATAATTGAAAATTGATAATTGAAAATTGATAATTAAAGATTGATAATTAAAGATTGAAAAATGATAATTGAGAATTCAATGGTTTCTGATATCATCTTCGACCTTGGGGGCGTGCTGCTCGACCTCAACATGGAGGGCATCGGAGAGGCTTGCAAACGCCTCGGCATCAATCCCGAACTGTTCTTCGTCAAAACTGATAACTCCTCCCCTTCAGGTGACGTCGGGAGAGGGGCTTCTACTGTTTGCCAAGGCATCTCGGCTAGCCAAGCCATCACGGCCTATCAGGTGGGCGAGATGACCTCCGACGAGTTCCTTTCGCTCGTGCTGAGCCATTGTAGCGAGGGCATCACCCGTAGCGACATCATCGAGGCTTGGAACGCCTGCATCGGAGTGATTCCCCGATGGCGACTCGACCTGATAAAGGAACTGCGACGCAAGGGCTATCACACACACCTGCTTTCTAACACCAACGACCTGCATTGGGAGGAGATAAAGCGACGCTTCTTCATGGAAGAAGGCTACACGTGTCAGAACCTCTTCGACCATGTCTTCGTCTCGCACGAAGTACATATGGCAAAGCCCGATTCAGAGATATATCATCATGCAGTTCGCGAGATAGGACGACTGGCAGAACAATGTCTCTTCATCGACGACACGCTCCTGAACGTCGAAGCCGCCAATCGGGAAGGTTTGCAAGGTGCTTGGCTCGACATCCAGCAGCCTGATGCCTTGAAGATAATACTTGCCAAATACCTTTAGATATTATTGCTGTCCGCTAAAATCATTTCATCACCACCTACACCCCCGATTATATCTGCATTTAGAGCAGGTTTTGCTTGTCAGGGTCTTGGATCGCACAAAAGGGGCAAAAAGAAGTCAATTTGGGACAGCATTAATAGACTCTCTTTTTCTCACGTGTGGGAAAATGTAGGTTCTCCTGTCATGTCATCACAAGCGTAATTTGACATGGTGGTATCCAGATATGTTTTCACTTTCAGCACTCAGCTGAATTGGTATTAGATTTACGGCTTGAAAAGATACAAAATAAAGTTGAAAGTTGTAACTTAAAACTTGAAAAGTTTTTGTTTAAGCGGGAAAAGTCGTACCTTTGCGGCAATAAAACGAGGGGAAAATTATATGAAAATGAACATCTGGGGGCTGTTACGTAACATTCTGCCCTTTGTTTTGCCCTATAAATGGCTGATTGTTGTGACACTCGTCCTGACGCTCATCGGCTCGTTGATGGCGCAGGTAAATGCTGTTGTCCTGGACCAAGCCGTTGATGCTATCAATGCCATGATGCAACAACCCGAGGGCTTTCATTGGAGCCAGGCAGTCAAGCTTCTGACCATCATTTCCATCATTCTTTTGGGCAAGGAAGTCATCGGCGCCGTCGTTACTTTCTGCCAGCGCTACTATGGCGAGCGGATGCGCATTCTGGTCTCGCGCGACATGTCGTTGAAGGTGGTGGACCGCATCCTCTCTTTCCGAATGGCGTTCTTCAATAGCGAAGGCAACGAGACGGGCAAACTGCAGTCGCGAATCGACCGAGGCATCATGAGCATGAGCAACACGGTAAACAACTTCTTCATCGAGATTCTGCCCCTCTTCACGAGCGCTATTCTTGCCCTCTGCCTCATGTTTGCTGCCAACGTTTATGTGGGTCTCGTGGCCCTTTGCATCGTGCCGCTCTACTTCTGGGTGACCTACATCCAAGCCTCTCGAATGAAAGGCGGAAGAAGAGGTATTTTCGGAGGTCATCAGGCCGTCAGCCAAGGCATTTTGGGCATCATCGAGAGCATGAACGTCATAAAATCGTTCAATCGCGAGCAAACCGAAGCCAACAAGCAAGCAGCTTTGCAGCAAGAAATGACCAATCTGCAACTGAACACACGCAAGCAAGCCTACCTTTTCAACGGTTTGAAGAGCTTCCTCGAGCAGATTGGAACAGTGCTCATCATCATTCTGACGGCCTATCTCGTCTTGATTGACTACCCGGGAATGTCCATCGGAAAAATCATGTACCACGTGATGCTCTTCGCCAACGTCAGCGCTCCAATCCGCCAGTTGCATCGCATCTACGACGACATGAACGACGCACTCATCTATGCCGAGGGATTCTTCGGAATATTGCAAGCCGACAACGAGGTGGAACCCACTGGAAAGCACCATCCAGAGCAGGTTCAAGGCGACTTCGTACTACAGAACGTGGACTTCACCTATCCCGGAGGAACCCAAGCGCTTTTCGACGTCTCGATGCACATCGAAAGCGGCAAGATAACGGCACTCGTCGGGTTGAGCGGCGCAGGAAAGAGCACCATCGTCAACCTGCTCGACAAGTTCTATCTGCCACAAAAAGGCTCAATTCGTCTCGACGGACACGAGTTGGGGGAATGGGACACCCAGTGGCTTCGCGAAAACGTGGGGCTGGTGCTCCAGAAAAACCACATCTTCGACGGCTCCATCGAGGAGAATATTCGCTATGGCTGCCCCACAGCCACGCACGAGGATGTGGTGCAGGCGGCCCGACAAGCTTATATCTACGACCAGATAATCGCTCTGCCACACGGTTTCGAGACGTCAGCCCTTCAATTGAGCGGAGGCCAGCAGCAACGCATCGCCATTGCCCGCATGTTCATCAAGAACCCGCCCATCATCTTCCTCGACGAACCGACGGCCAGCCTCGATGCCATTGCCGCAGAACAGATAAAAGCCTCCATCGATGCCATCAAGAAAGGCCGTACCGTCATCATCATTTCGCACAACATCGGCCAGATTATCGATGCCGACCAGATATACGTCCTGCAGCAAGGGCGCGTAGTGCAGGCGGGCTCGCCTTCGGAAGTCTATCGTGAGGGCGGACTCTACAAGGAAATCTTAGACGCAAGCGCCAGCAGCATGAATGTCGATAAGATAGCCAGCATCGCATCCTCTGCCAGCAAGCTTAAGACATTAACAGAACGAGAATCATGATACAAGAAAAGAGTACAGATTTCAGGCACGTGTTGCCCATCCAGATTCGTTTCAACGACGTGGATAAGTTTGGGCACGTCAACAACACCATCTATTTCCAGTTCTACGACACAGCCAAGACCGACTATTTTGCAGCCGTCTGCCCCAATGTCGATTGGGAAACAGTTGCCATCGTCGTGGTGAAGATAGAGGCAGAGTTCCTCTCGCAGATCAAGGCTGGCGAGCACATTTCAGCCAGAACGCGCGTCGTGAAGATTGGCAACAAGAGTTTCCAGTTGGATCAGGACATCATCAACACCGACACGCAGGAAGTGAAGTGCCGCTGCCTCTCCGTCATGGTGCTCTACGACCTGGTCCGCCACCAGTCCATGCCCTTCCCTGCCGCCTGGCGCCATGCAATCAGCCAGTACGACGGCCTCGAAGAATAGTTCCCCTACTTGTCCCAAACGCGGAGGTCGGTCATAGCCTCGAGGCGGTCCTCCTGACTATCGGGCAGCGAGGAGAAAAAGTCGAAGCCCGTCATGCGTTCTATATCATCAACGCTCCGCACGGCATCTTCCATGGGTTGCGGGGCATCGTCGTTCGTGTAGTAGAAACCGATGGCCTTCTCCCTACCCTTCTTCTGCGAGAGAACAACCTTCCAGAAGCCTTTGGGGACAGCCATTCGATGCTTCTTGCCGAAGTGCTTCGGATTCTCGGAGAAGTCTGGTCCGCAGACAATCTGAACGCTCCCGTCCTGCCTTGCCCACGAGCGGCAAGCACGCTCCAAATGCTCCCACCAAACCTTGTTTAGCTCAGCGTTCTGAGGGCAGATATTGGTCATGTAGTGGCAATCCTGCATGGCTTCCTTGCTCCACTTCATATCGCCTGCAGGACACATGTGCCCTCGACCGTATGCGCCTCCATTATAGTCCCAAGAGGCAACCTGATACTCCTTTGGCACGCTGGTATCTTCCTTGAAATCAACACCCCCACGCGACACCTTGCCGCGAGTCTCCTCTGCCGTCAGTTCCCAAGCCACCCAACGAGGGCACATCGTTTTAGTGTCGAAGAGCAGCGAGAAGCCTTCGTGCTCGATGAAGATGCCCTTTTGGTCGCCCGCAACGGGGAGGATTGTATTGTTCGAATTGCTTTCCGGCTGTTGCGCTTCAGAGGATTCGTTGCAGAGAGTCTCCTCTTCGGGCAGGATTTTGGAGGAGTCCTGGTTGATATACTTCTGTGCGAACAAGACCAACAGAAGCGCAACCACAGCAACAAGGCTTTTCAGTAGTTTATTGTTTTTCATTTTTTCATTCTTTCATTTTAAGCAAGTCGTACTGCCCCTTCTTCTGTGTCATCTTGCCAAAATTGATGGCATGATGCGGGCAGGCATGATAGCAAGCCAGACAGCCCGTGCAATGCGATTGCCATTGAGGCACTTCATCTACTATCAGGATGTTTCCGACGGGACACATCTTCTGGCATCTTCCGCATGAAACACAACTTAAAGCATCCACACGGAAGTACTTGTCTGTCACCAGGTAACGATTAAACAATGGACGAAGTATGTAGGTCTTTGCCCAAGGGAAAGGACCTCGTTTCAAATGACGGACGACCTGACGCTCTTTCACGCATTCAGTGATGAGCTGGACGGATTCTTTCTCCTTTGCAAACTTCTCCCTGCACTCCTCCTTGCTATCGACATCGAAACCGGGCAAGCAGACATAAACATCGGGCATCAGCACAGAGAAAGCGGCATCGAGTTTCCTGCCCAAAGCCTTCTCCAGAACCCTGTCCGTATAGCCCATATCGTCGCCACAAGTCATGACGGCATAGAGATATGCGCCCTCAAACGAGGCTTTATAACGGCGGACAAATTCCTCCACAACATTCGGAATGCCCCATCCATAAACGGGAAAGACGAGGCCAATCACCTCGTCATTGGTCGGTGCAGGCAACGTCATTGGACAAAGCCTCTCACCAAGCTCATCGGCCAGATGTCTTGCCACATAGAGGCTGTTTCCAGTTCCTGAGAAATAGTATATCATCTCTTATTTACCATTTAACCATTGACCATTGACCACTTACCATTGACCACTTACCATTGACTTTTCTGTAAATGACTAAATTACTAAATAGTAAATAAATAGTAAATCGTAAATTGTCAAATTGTAAATTACATTATTCTTCCAAAGCCTTTAGGGCTCGATAAATGAGGATATCTGATTGCTCGGTTATCTTGAAGTTGCGCAGGTCGCCCAAGGCGATATGCAAGGGCGCAATGCCCAGTTCGCCAGCCAAGGTAAAGATGCTTTGCGACTTCTCAATGCCCTGCTGCTTAGCAAGTTCCAACATTTTGCGAAGCGTGGCGAGGGGGAATGTGTGAGGCGTTTGGGCGCGCATCAAGCCTTCGCGAGGCTTAAAGGCATCGGACGTATTTCCGTCTTCCGTCACAAGATAGGCTTCGTGACTTTGCAGGGCAGTAATCGCGTTGCCGTGAGTCAGGCAAACCGCTATGTTGCGGCTAATGATGTCTTGCGTGATGAGCGGACGAACAGCATCATGAACCAGAACAATTGCTTTATCCTCTTTGAAAGTCTTTATCAAATGCTCTATGCCATTGCAAGCAGAAGCATAACAACTCTCGCCAGCCGGAACAATGCCTTGAAGTTTATCAACGCCTCCTTTCTTGGCTTCGTCTCTGACAAAAGACGCCCATTCCGGCATGCAGACGAGATAAATCTCGTGGATGAGAGGGTGCTGCTGGAAGGCTTTTAGGGTATGCAACAGGACCGATTCGCCGTCTATTTCCATAAACTGCTTAGGCACGACGGCATGCATCCTCTCGCCCGTTCCGCCAGCCAAAATGAGGGCTATGTTGTGGCTCTGCTTCATATGGCACAAAGTTTTTGGTGTAACTTATGGCTGAAGGATTCGTGCCGATGAATCGTGTAAAGGCGCAAAGCCTCGAGAACGGTCATCTCGAAGATGAAGTAAACCCAAGGATAACCGATGAGCACCGAAAGGAAGAGGACACCAACACGCGTGTCGAAGGTCAGGATGTTGCAAAGGGGCATGAGCGGCAGACTTTCCCGACGGAACTGCTGACGCATTGGGTCATCTATTGGCAGCTTCTCAATCAAAGGGCGAAGCAATTGGAACTCAGGGGTTTGACGCTCTTGCGTACGCATGTACTTTACATAAAAGAAGAGGTAGAACTTCTCGAACCACTCGTTCTTGTTCCAGCGAAGGGTGTCCATCCTTTGCTGAACCTCAACACTCGAGTCGAGTTCGCTCCTCTCTTCGCCAAGAGTTACCCAAAGATGCACGTTGCGATAATAATCTGCTATGCCGCATTGACGCGAATGGCAATAGAAACCTGCCCAAAGGATGATGAGGAAAATCCAAATCCCCCAAACGGGATAGAGCCTGATGGCAATGCCGATGTAAATGCAAATGAACCACAACTCGCCTCCGAAACCATCGAGAACACGGCCCACAAGGGTCGTCTTGCCAGTCATTCTGGCCAATTGACCGTCGGCACAATCGTACCAGTTTGCCCAAATGAGCATGAACATGCCAATGAGGTTGTAACGGAGGTCGCTGGAGGCAAAGAAATAAGCCGAAGCACAGCCAATCACGATGCTCAGCAGCGTGACAACAATGGGATGAACGTGCAGCCAACGGAAGAACTGCGCCCACAAATAACCTGGGGTGCGAGTGACGTAGAGTTCGAAATTGCCCTCTGTGTCACGAGACTTCATTGTAGCAAGAACGCGCTCTCTTAAACTCATTCAAATGTGATTTCACCGAAGAACTCCGAACGATGGAAGTCTGGAGTCTCAGTCTTGATTGGGTTCCAGCTGATGAAATGAGGTACGGGCAGATTGTCGCCACACTTATAGACATTGCCTTTTGCCTGCAAGCCGTCGAAACCACTGAGATTGTGCAGGAAGAAAGTGCTGACGGGAATGCGAAGCGCCAATTCCCATTGCGTTGGCTCGTTGCGAGTTTCGAATGGCTCGATGCCAAGTGAAGCCCAACGATCCACGCCCTGCATCACCTCCTTAGGAGCAGGTTTGCGTCCATTACGGTCTTTGCCGACAGCAATCAAGAGTTTGCCCGTGCAGTTACATTCTATATTATAATAGAGTCCATCTGCTGCAGGCATGATGAAGAACTCGGCACAAGAATCTTCCCAAATGTGTTCGTGATCCTCTCGAGCCACAGCCCTGACGCTTTGTTCTTCGACACGATAGTGCAACAGCAGAGCATCGCCGACATGAGCTGCAGCAAACTCCATCTTGGGTTTGTAGGGATAGCTCGCTGGCCAATTGACGTTGTTGACTGGCGTATAGGCAACACCTGCAGCTTGCAATGCAGCAGGGATTTCTGCAGCTTTCTTGACTACGAGATTAAGCTTCGGTATAGTGAGTCTTTGCATCTTCTCAGCCCTCCTTGCTTTCTTCGGTTTCTACTTCTTCCTTATTCTCTTTAGCCTTCTTGACGGCCTTTTGGCGTTGCGTACGGACAGAGTACTTACGCTTGGGAGCCTCTTCCTCCACTTCTGCTTCAGTCTCTTCGGAAGTCTCTTCTGTAGCTTCTACTTCCTGTTCCTTCGCTTTCGCTTTTGCTTCAGAATCCTTTGCACGCTGTTCAGCTTCCTTAGCTTTCTTGTCGGCTTCCTTCAGGGCAGCTTTTACAGCTTTCTCTTTCTTCTTTTCCTCTTTCTCAGCAGCCTTTTCCTGTGCTTCGGCTTCCTTCTCCAGTTCTTTTTCAGACTTGTCCGATGCAGCCTTTCCCTTCATGGCTGGAGCCTTTGAGCCAGGAGCAGCTTTACCGTTTGCAACGTTCTTTGGGTCGGAAAGAGACTTAGGGTCTTTTGCTCCGCCCTTGTTTATGACAGGAGCAGATTTAGAGCCTGTTGCAGGTGCTTTTGCTCCTGATGCTGGGGCCTTGGTATCAGTTGCAGGCGTCTTTGTATTAGTTGCGGCTTTGGTTGTGCTGGGAGTTTTGGGAGTTGCAGCAGGTTTTTCTGCTTTATCATTTGCTTTTTCTGAAGTTTCAGCTGCATTCTCCTTCAAGTCTTTTTCTTCCTGTTTGGCAGCTTCTTCCTGCGCTTTAGCCTGAGCCTTCTGTTCAGCTTTCTTCTCTTGAGCACGCTTCGACTGACTTCTTGCCGACGCCTTCAGTTGTTCTTTTTCTTGCTTCTTAGCGTCTTTGGCCTGCTGTTTCTTTTCATCTTTCGCGGCCTTTTCTGCTGCTTTCTTGTCAGCAGCTTTCTGTTTGATTTCCCGTTCTTTGGCTGCTTTAGCCTCTTTAGCTGCTTTTATCTTTGCTTCCACATCGCCCTGAAGCTCTTCTGGGATGTAAGGCTTCACTTGATAGAACTTACCATTGCGTTTTGCCTCTTTGAGTTTCACCTTATCTCGCTGAGCTTGCGTGCGCGACTTCTCGAGGTCACGATTGAGCGTCCGAAGCGTCTTCTCTTCAGCCTTCAGCTGAGCTCGAGTCTCTTTCAATTGCTCCTTGACCTCGACGATACGGTCCTTCAAGTACTTCTGAATGGTGTCAGGATTCGTATATAGCGCCTGAGCCGACGCATAACTGGTGAACACAACTTGCAACAATAGGCAAGCAAATATAGCCTTTACGATAGTTTTCATGTCCATAATATGCTTATTCAAGTGCAAAAGTACGTATTTCTCTCCACTTGACAAAGTTTTCTTTGCAATTTTTAGGAAAAGAGGTTAGATAACGGCTTCTTGTCTTTCGATGTAATAATTAAGGCACACCCAGTTGAAACCAGGCGTGCCTTATTGTATATATGATGGTCAGTAATGACCTTATTGTGCCATGATGGTCAGGATGGATTGGTAGTCAGTGAAGTTGACGGCGTCATCGTTGTTCACGTCGGCAGAGGATTCATAGTTCTCGTTTGCCATAAGGGTCAGGATGCTTTGTGCATCGGTGAAGTTAACAACTTTATCCCCATTCACATCGCCGACAACGCCGGCGGTGAAGTAGCCTGGGCTTTCTGTGCCGCCATCGGGACGGGCATAGGTGGCGTTGGTGACATTGCTGTCGAATGCCGTTCCGTTGCCGCCTACAAGTTTTCTGCAGGTACCAAACATATTGTCTGAGCTGGCCGAGGTACTGCTCCAGTCCTTAGAGCAATAAATGGTGGTCAGTTCGTAGCAATCGCCGAACATAAAGTCCATCTTCGTCACCTTGCTGATGTCGAACGAGTTGACATCGACAGTCTTGAGTGCGTTGCAGGCCTCGAACATAAAATCCATCCTTGTTACATCGGCCGTATTGAGGTTCTCCATTCCTTTGATTTCTGTCATTTTCCACAGAGCTTGGAAAGCGAATGTTTCGGGATGGAATCCGCCAAAGAACATACTATACATCGAGGTCAGGGGCGCGTCTTTCATCGACGGGTCAATGACGGCCTTGAGTACCTTCTTGTAGTAGCCTGTGAAGCGCACGGCATCGGGGTTGTTTACGGGGTCGTACACTTCAGTCACACCCGAGCGGGAATTACGTTGCAAATCATAATAATAAGTCAGCGTGCCAGTCGCTTCCACAAACTCGGTATAGACTTCTTTTTCCTTGAACAGTTTGATGTCGTCGAGCGAAATCATTTCGGCTTCGCCTGGGTTCTTTATTACCAATGAGAAACCAGCGGGAATGTTGACATCTTCCACAACACTTTGGCCTGTTGCGGCACTTCCCCATGCGGGGATTGTCAGGTCGTCGAGCATGGTAATGTTCCCTTCCGAATCGCGCAAGCCAAGTTCGTAGGGTTTATTCGCAACACTGCTTTTGTCGTTTCGTCCGTAGATGATTACGCGATAGTTCCCGTCTTTGGCAATGGGTTCTGTCCATACATACGAATCGGAATTAAGGCGAATAGCACGACCACCCGAGAAACGATCAAAATAACCTCTCGTGAAACTCCACCAACTGTTTACCGAACCGAAGAGCTGACCAAGGCCAGTGCCCTCACCTTCATCTTCTACAGGCAATGCCAGACGCTCGAAGTCACTATAGTAGGCCACAGAGGCATCTTCTTCGTAATAAAGGTATCCAATGAAATAGGTCTTGCCATCAATAACAGTAGGAGACAAAGAGCCGGGGAAAGTGTAAGGAGCACCATTATATGCGGTGGCAGGTGTGAAGTAATACTTGCCGTCCTTCTCATATCCACGCACGGGATAGACCGTCTGCTCATCATCCTCAAAGAAGGTGGTGACAAGCTCAGCCAGAGTTCCTTCCTCACCGCTCTTACCTTCAATCATGCAGACCAGCTTGGCATTCCATATCTCAGCCTCTCGGAAGACAACCTTGATGACGGTACCCTCGGCGGCAATCACCTCGGTTGCCGTGTTGTCGGAGGTGTAAATATATTTCATGCTACGGTCATCGTTATAGAAACTTACCTTGTCGCTTTGGGGGAGAGTAACATAGGAACCGACCTTGCCTTCGTCCGAGCGGGAAGGCTTCAGCTCGTTGTCGTAGGCATCTACATACTTGATGGTGTAGGTGGCATATTGTGCGTCGCTCTTGTACTCGGTAATCGTCAGGTTGTCCATCATGCAGCAGTGGCTGTTGTTGATGTAGCCGAACACATCTATCTGAGTGCAAGAAAGAGCATCATCGGCATAGAAGGCGTCCGAGCCGCTGCTAATCTCTGTACTCTCTTTGTCGGTGACAACCCATTCAACAGTCTTGGCATCGAGGTTTGCCGTCACAACAATGTGTAGCCACTTGTCGCAAAGGTTTCCTTGCTCATATTGCGTATCGTTGATAAAAGCATTATTCTTATCAGAGCCGATACGGAAGATGGCACCTGTCTTGTTGTAAGTCGTCTTGCTGCTGCCGCCTGTAGTGCCACGCACACTGGCATCGCCAATGGTCAAGATGGAACGTCCGCCACTTTTGTTGTAGTAGTCGAACTCCACCGTTACCTTTCCCGGATGGTTAAGTTGGTCGCTGAAGTCGAAGTATGAGAAAGAGTAACCATTCTGGGCATGACCGCTACAAGTCCAGCCAAGCACATTGCTGGCGAGCGTTTCGTCGTACTCAATGTCGCTCTTGATGCGTATGTTGTCGGTAAAGGGATTGGTGCTGTCTTCGAAGTCATAGACAATCGATGTGGCATAGGAAACCGTTGCCAGTGCCAAGAGACAAAAGAGGGTAAATAATTTCTTCATGTTATTATTAGTTTTTAAGTTTATTAGTTTTGTGTTAATTACTCCCCCTCTTAGAGGGGGTGTCGCAAAGCGACGGAGGCGTGTGTTAACTTGCGAGGAACAAACTCCCTCTCCCTTTCAGGGTACTCCCCTTAGCTAAGGGGGAGAGTTTCTTGTTTTCTGCTGCAAAGTTACGAAAATAAATTGAAAATTGAAAATTGAAAGGGGAAAATAAATAGTGTTATTGAGTAATTTGTGGTCGGAATAAAAGGTAAGAGGCCACATTGTTTAATAAGTTAATGATTGTATCGCAGCGAAGAAATTGGTTGAAATCTATGTAGATTCATTATGTTTCTTCAGTACTTTCCGTATAACTTCTCAATAACTTCTCTATAACTTCTCTATAATTTCTCTATAACTTCCGTATAATTTCTCTATAACTTCTCTATAAAGTCTCTATACGTATAGGAATAGAGTTTTTATAGAGGTTTTATAGAGAATTTATAGAGAATTTGTTGATTTTCTACTTAGGTTTTACTGAGAACATACTTAACTGGCATTTAACTGGCATAAGCGTTGCCCCTTAGTGGCGTTTCTCAAATTTAAACATCTAAAAACTCTAAAGGCACGAATTTATAAAGTTTAAGAGTCCCTATGGCAAGAAGGACACGTCCCTATGAGGAGAGGGACGCGTCCCTAAGGCGAGAGGGACGCGTCCCTAAAATCCACGTGAGGATTTGGTAAAATCCACAGGAGGATTTCATCAAATCCACAGCAGGATTTGGGCAAATCCTCTGCAGGATTTTTCCGGGTTTTGCAAGTGGTTAGAAAACAAGGCTATAGAAAAACGTAAAAACTTGACTTGCGTCGACCTGTCGGTTGACTGGTGTTGAGCTAAAACTTCTGCAGTGAAGTTTACGAACTTCTGCAGAGAAGTTTGGGAAGTTGACTGGCGTCGAGCTAAAGCTTGACTGGTGGTTTAAGGCTTTTGCCCCTGTAGGGCGTGGGATGGTGAGGTGTTTCAATACCCAGGGCGAGCGCCCTGGGCTGACGGCTCAATGCCCCTACGGGGCGAAATCTAACGTCTTCCATCTTCCATCTTACCTCTTACTTCTTACCTCTTCCATCAATACTGATGACAAGTCCTTCATTTGCAAGGACGGTGTCTGGGAAGACAGTTTGTGCCTCTTTCAGGAGGGCGTTTTCGTCTTTTATGGAGGCACTGAAATGGCCTATACAAAGCTTCCCCACCCTTGCATCTCTGGCCAGAGTGGCTGCCTGAAGGGCTGTCGAGTGCATGGTCTGTTCTGCTCTGAGTGCACGTTCGTGGAAATAAGTTGCTTCGTGATAAAGCAAATCGACGCCCTCGACAATGTCTTTCAACTCTGGCAAATAGACGGTATCAGAGCAATAGGCAAAGGAACGGGAAGGGGTGGCTGGCGTAGTGAGGCGTTCGTGTGGAATGACGGTACCATCTTCAGTTGTCCACGAAGCACCTGCCTTGATGTTGTTTATTTGGCTAACAGGGATGTTATAGGCTTCAATCATCTCCCTACGGATGTGCGGCAGGTTGGGTTTCTCGCGGAAGAGATAGCCGCAAGTGGGAAGCCTGTGTTTCAGGGGAATGCTATGAACCGTGATGCTGCGATCTTCGTAAACGAGGTCGTGCACTCGCGTATCGACTGGATGGAAGAGGACTTCGTACTGGATGTCGCTGTAGTAGGTGCGCTGCAGGAAGTCAAGGAGCTCGCCCACTTGCTGTGGCCCATGGATGTGCAGTTCGGCAGTACGGCCCAGCAGATCCATCGTGCCTATCAGTCCAGGCAGTCCGAATACGTGGTCGCCATGGTTGTGGCTGATGAAGATATGGCCAACGCTCATCATCGAGAGTCCCATCTTCTGCATCTGTGCCTGCACGCCCTCGCCACAATCGATCATGAAGAGTTTGCCCCTCACATTCAGTATCTGCGAGGTGGGCTGGTGACGCGTGGTGGGCTTTGCTGAGCCGCAACCCAATATGTTTAATTCAAAGTTCAATATATATATATAATTGGAAGTTAATTCTTGGATGCTCTAGCACCTTCCGCCTGCGCCTGAGGCATTTGCCGAAGAAGGCGCGAATCTAGTCGCGGAACGCTGCGCTTATGAACAAAAGAAAAAGCCCCCACCCCTTTATTGGGGTCGGGGCTATCATTGCTTATTGGAATATTAATTTATTCCTCAGTCTTTTCAGCTTCGGGCTCAGCTACAGGCTCTTCTGCCTTGGGCTTCTCAGCTTTGGGCTCAGCAGCCTTCTTGGTAGTCTTCTTAGCCTTTGGCTTAGCTTCAGTCTTCTCCTCGGTCATCTTAGCCTTCAGCTCTGCCAGAGCGTCGAGGTCGCCAAGCGTGGTGCTGGCAGCCTGGTTCTGAACTACTGGTGCCTCTTCCTTCGGAGCAGCCTTGCGAGTAGCCTTCTTGGCCTCGCGAGCCTCACGAGCTTCTGCACGCTGTACGTCCTCGAAGATGCGGCTGTGAGAGAGGATGATGCGCTTGCTGTCCTTGTTGAACTCAATCACCTTGAACTGCAGCTTCTCGCCCTTCTGAGCCTGAGTGCCGTCTTCCTTGACGAGGTGCTTGGGAGTAGCAAAGCCTTCCACGCCATACTCGAGCTGGATGACTGCGCCCTTGTCGAGCATCTCGACGATAGTGCCTTCGTGAATGCTGTCAACGGTGAAGACAGTCTCAAATACATCCCAAGGATTCTCCTCAAGCTGCTTGTGACCGAGAGACAGACGACGGTTAGCCTTGTCAATCTCGAGAACGCAAACCTCGATCTCAGCACCAATCTGAGTGAACTCGCTGGGGTGCTTGATCTTCTTGGTCCAGCTGAGGTCGCTGATGTGAATCAGGCCGTCAACACCTTCTTCAATCTCAACGAAGATACCGAAGTTGGTGAAGTTGCGAACCTTAGCAGTGTGCTTGCTGCCAACGGGATAGCGCTCCTCGATGTTCTCCCAGGGATCTTCCTTGAGCTGCTTGATGCCAAGAGACATCTTGCGCTCTTCGCGGTCGAGAGTGAGGATGACTGCCTCTACCTCGTCGCCCACCTTCATGAAGTCCTGAGCGCTGCGAAGGTGCTGGCTCCAAGACATTTCGCTGACGTGAATGAGACCTTCTACGCCAGGAGCAATCTCGATGAATGCACCGTAGTCGGCCATAACGACAACCTTACCCTTAACGTGGTCGCCCACCTTGAGGTTGGGATCAAGAGCGTCCCAAGGATGAGGAGTGAGCTGCTTCAGGCCAAGAGCAATGCGCTTCTTCTCGTCGTCAAAGTCGAGAATAACAACATTGATCTTCTGGTCGAGCTCGACAATCTCCTTCGGATCGCTTACGCGGCCCCAGCTGAGGTCTGTGATGTGGATGAGACCGTCCACGCCACCAAGGTCGATGAAGACACCGTAGGGAGTGATGTTCTTGACGGTTCCTTCCAGCACCTGACCCTTCTCGAGTCTGCCGATGATTTCTTTCTTCTGTGCCTCGAGCTCTGCTTCGATGAGAGCCTTGTGGCTGACAACGACGTTGCGGTAGTCCTGATTGATCTTCACAACCTTGAACTCCATCGTCTTGCCTACGAAGATATCGTAATCGCGAATGGGCTTCACGTCGATCTGGCTGCCGGGCAGGAATGCCTCGATGCCAAATACGTCCACGATCATACCGCCCTTTGTGCGGCACTTCACGTAGCCCTTGATGATTTCTTCGTTGTTGAGAGCCTCGTTCACGCGATCCCAAGAGCGAGATGCACGTGCCTTCTTGTGAGACAGGATGAGCTGACCCTTCTTGTCTTCCTGGTTCTCGATGTAAACCTCTACGGTATCACCTACCTTGAGGTCTGGATTGTAGCGGAATTCGCTCATAGGTATGATACCATCGCTCTTGAAGCCGATGTTAACCACCACCTCGCGCTTGTTCATTGAGATGACGGTACCGTCAACTACATCGTGGTCACTTACCTTGTTCAGAGAACCCTCATAGGCCTCTGTTTGAGCCTCGCGGCTCACACCTGCGTTGCTATCGCCCTGTTCGTATGCCTCCCAATCGAAGTCTTCCAGAGGAGCAACATTTTTCAAATCTGCCATACAGATTAATTAAAAGTTAGTAAATAAGTTAATTATCGCTTGCTCTTGTTTACACAAAAGCGCGGCAAAGATACAACAAATCTCCCGACTATACATTATAATAAATAATGTGAGGCCTCACTTTTAGGATAATTTAACACATGGGCGCAAGTCTGCTTCCTTCAATTGCTGATGGTAAACTCAAGATAATAGTAGTCCGTGCAAACGACGGTATTGCCGTAGGAGTTGGTTGCCGTATGCGACTGTGTTCCTATCGTCAGTTTGTTATATCCACTATTGCAAGGATAGTCCGTGCCTGCCCAATTCACCTTGTAAGCCCCAGTCGAAGAGTTCCTATAGGCTCTGATACTGGAGGTGGCAACCTTTACAGAGGGTGTGGTGGTTCCGGTCGTAGGACAGTAATAATAAGGTGCATAGCCTGTAGCGTTTACGCTCACCCAACCATCTCCGCCACCTTGGCCGCCACCGCCTATGTCTCCACCTGGCTTATTGCACACAGGACGGATGTTCATGCCATAAAAGCCGAACATGGTACCGATTTGCACTCCTTCCGAATTAGTATATAAGCGATAACACCACACATCATATGCACCACAAGGTTCAGACGTCCACAAGTTAGCACCTATTCCAACACTTAGAGTATCACCATCGATATATGCGCCTGCTGCTGGGACGAAGATTTGATTGCCGTTGCTTCCCGTTACAGTATACCCGGGCACATTGTTTCTTATTGCCTTTTTCCATGAGCACTTCTCGACCAGATCTCTTGCTTCTGCGTTTGTAGGCATACGCCACGTCTGCCCTAAAATGTGCGTTGCAGCATCAAAGTTTGCATCTCCGCTGATGTTCGTGCCAATACTGTTGTAGTAGCCATCACCCGCATGTCTGACATAGTTGTATTGATGGTAGTAGTTCTTGGTTTCCACCTCACCCCAGGCATAGTAGTTGCCAAATTCTTCCGGCTGGCTTGCTCCAACGTTACATGCGCCCCACAGTACCGACAATCCCAAGTCGACGGCTCCCTCAATATCATTCGCCGACCCTTCTGGCGAGAACTCAAGATAATCGATGTTGTCTATGTCGTACTTAATGGTCATGCCATCCTTTGTGTGCACATTTATGGTCTGTGCGTACCCTGCAAGCACCACTAATAAAGTAAATGCTGCAAATAACGTCAATATTTTTACCATTTGTTGTATCCGACTAGTTTATTTCTGATGCTGGGGACGCAGAAGGTCGTTGACTGTCTTCACAGGATTGAAGGTCGAAAGAGGCACCTCGACCATGATGGTGTTCCAGTCGCTCATGGCACCATTCCAAAGGCCAGGCAACTCGAGGGCTTTCAGTTCCTTACCGTCCTTGCTCTTATAGGAGATGAAGCCCGTAGCAGGGTCAACAAAGTCGGGCAGGTTGAACTTCTCGCCCTTGTAGTCACGAATAGCACAGACGAGGTCAACGGGATTGAAGTGCGTACCCTTCGTGAACATCTCCATGTACTCTGGATTGTTTTGGTCTATCTGGCTGCTCTCGAGAATCTGCAGAGAGATACTGCCATCAGGGTTGTAAGCCAGGAACGGACCGCCGCCAGGCTCGCCAACGTTCTTCACGACACCACAGACGCGAATAGGCCTGTTGAGTTTCTTCTGCAAGAAGACGTTAAGCTCCGTATCCTCCATATTCTTCAAGTCGGGCACATCGCAGCAAAGCGTGTGACGAACGAATCGGATGATGTCCTCAAGGTCGTCATGATTGAACTTACCGCTATCGAGCAAACGCAGATAAGCGAACACCTGCTTCTGTACGCCGACAAGCACGCCAGCTATAACCTGCTTCCAGAAGACCGTATCAGCTTTCAACCTGTCAGGCACGACGTTATCTATGTTCTTGATGAAGACGATGTCGCTCTTGAGGTCGTTGAGGTTCTCGATGAGAGCGCCGTGACCACCAGGACGGAACAGGAGCTTGCCTTCGCTTGTACGGAAAGGCGTGTTGTCCATATTGGCGGCAATGGTGTCCGTGCTGGGTTTCTGCTCGCTCAGACTCACCTTATAGGTAATCTTGTGCTGGGCTTGAGCCTCTGGAAGGACACGTTCGATGAGCTCTTCGAAGAGTTCACGATGCTCGCTGCTAACCGTGAAATGCACCTCAGCCTCTCCCCTACTGCTTGCATAGAGAGCGGCTTCCGTGAGATGTTCCTCGACAGGCGTCTTTGCACAATCGTCATAACTGTGGAACTGCAACAAGCCTTTGGGAAGCTGACCATAGTTCAAGCCTTCTTCCTCGAGCATATTGGCAACCACGGCCTTATAGTTTCCTTCCTCGATGAGCGCATCCACGCCCTTGCCTTCGTTCAGGAAGCAAGCATCGTTCAGCGCGTCAAAGAATGCAAAACTGTGAATGTGGGCAAAGAAGACTTTCTCAAAGTCGGTAGTGGGCACTTCGTAATCAGCGCTCAAGAACTCGAACATATTCTTGAACATACGACTGGCAGCACCACTTGCAGGCACGAATTTCGTAATGTTGTGCCCCTCCTTCTTATAGTCGTTCCAAGCCTGGATGTAGGCATCTGCCTCTTCTTTCGACGGAGCCATGATGCCATTCCCCACAGCTGCTGCACCCTTTAATTTGAGGAAATCGAATCCTCTGCGGAAACACTCTAATTGCGCTTCAACCTGCGCCACACTCATTCCTTTCTGCTCAATCTGCAGAATGTCTTCTGGGGTAAACATAGTCTTCGCGTTAAAACCTTAGTCGTCCATTCCGATGAGCACGCCCTGATAGTTGAACTTCAGGTCGATGTCGTTGGACATTTCGATGTCGTAGCCGTAGCGCTCCTTGTCGATTTTGGTGATGACGCAGCCAGGGAAGTTAGCCTTCACGTACTCCTGAATAGTCTCAGGCACGACGCCGGCAGGCACTGCTGTGTTCTTGCGGTCGATCTTCTTCCAAGCACCTTTCTTGGTGAACTCAATCTTCGTTCCGTCAGCAAGGCGGCACTCATAAGAGTTCCAATCCTTCTCGGCATACATAATCTTCTGATCCTTGAAGTTGGCCTGTACGAATGTCTTGGCTGCTTCGGGGAGTTGTTCTACGGGGATTGGTGTGTCGTCAGCTAAAATATTGGACGAAACGAGGCACATCAGTGCCATCATGAAATACTTAATCTGTTTCATAATTAAGTGTTTTTTAATAAATTAATCATCTACATCAATATCATATATCTCGCCATTGCTATCGAACTCGAGTGCCATTTTGTTGTCGAACTTGACTTCGTAGCGGGTTTTGAAGTTCTTCTTCTCCTTCTTGACATAGAGCACCTTAGCGTCGCCCATATTTTCCTTGATATAGGTCTGAGCCGCTTCGGGGAGTTGCTCTACTGTAAGGATTTTCTTGCGGTCCAGTTCGCAACCGGCAGCAAGGAACAGGATGGCTATCAAAGCCAGCAATTGGCAGGTCTTTTTCATCTTTTTGAACTTTATATTGATATTTCAATGCTGCAAATATACGAATAAGTGAGCAAAATGCAAAAGAAAATCAGATTTTTCTTTTAATTCATAAAAAACTATAGGACAATTGTATGTTAAAGAAGGGACAAAAGCACTAAAACATAAGTTTTGCTCTTACGCGCACTCTCATCTGCGTCATAAACTGTCATTGAAAGTTCATGTCGATCTCATATTAAACTCATATTGATCTCATATTAAACTCATATTGAAGTCATATTGAAGTCATATTAAACTCTAATTGAACTCTAACTTAACTCTAACTTAACTCTAACTGTAGTTCGCTGATTTAGGTTGTCGGTTTTCTGTCTGACGGCTAGATAGAGTTGACTGGTTATTAAATTACGACTGCTCTCTGTTGTCAGTCTTTTTTGTTTTCTAACCACTTGCAAAACTCGGAAAATCTTGCAGAGGATTTTAGGGACGCGTCCCTATAAAAAGTTGAAAAGTTTAAGAGTTTAAAAGTTTAAGAGTTTAAGCGAACACGGATGATACGGATTATCCTTTAACCGTTACAAATTCGTGTCTTTCGTTGTTCTATCATTATTTTTGAATTTAATAATTTTGAATTTGAATTAAATATCGTACCTTTGAGGACTGGCCTCGAAAGTACTTTCGCTCGGAAAAGCAAAAGAAAAACAAGCAATTCTTTTGCTTTTCGCTCACTTAATCGTACCTTTGAAGACAAGCATCGAAAGTACTTTCATTCGGAAAAGCAAAAGAAAAACAAGCAATTCTTTTGCTTTTCGCTCACTTAATCGTACCTTTGTAGCGCAAATAAGATAATGTCGCACGAAATGAAGATTGCCAAGTTCTTTACCGACGAGGAACGCCAGCGCATAGAAACCGCTAAGAAACAACTATTTGCACTGGCTGCCGACGTTATTCAGCAGGGCGATGAGGAGAAACTGTCGAGATACCTGAAACAAGCCACGGAACAAGGTCTGCTTCAAAGAGACGTCTTCGGCATAAACCCGATTGTGAAGGATACCGAGACTGCCTTGATTGTAGCTGAGGAAATCGGTCTGTCGAGGGGCAGTGTGCTGAGCGTCCTGCTCTGGTCGATAGTGAAAAGCGGGGCTGCTTCGCTCGATGAGATTCGAGGGGACTTCGGCGAGGAAGTGGCTCACATCCTGCACGGCTTGATGCGCATCCGCGAGCTCTACACGAAGAGCGCTACCGTGGGAAGCGAGAACTTCCGCAGCTTGCTCGTCACCTTTGCCGAGGACATGCGCGTCATCCTCATCATGATTGCCAATCGCGTCTGCGTGATGCGTCAAATCAAAGACACGGAGAACGTCGAGGCACAGAAGAAAGTCTCGATGGAAGCTGCTTATCTCTATGCGCCTTTGGCTCATAAGCTCGGCCTCTATAAGCTCAAGAGCGAGCTGGAGGACCTGAGCCTCAAATACCTCGAGCATGATGCCTACTATCATATCAAAGAGAAGCTCAACGAGACAAAACGCAGTCGCGATGCCTATATCGAACGTTTCCTGAAACCTCTCGACGAGAAACTCCAGGCTGCAGGTCTGCACTACCATATGAAAGGCCGCACGAAGAGCATCCATTCCATCTGGCAGAAGATGCAGAAGCAACATGTGGATGTGGATGGCGTTTATGACCTCTTTGCCATTCGCATCATCCTCGACTCGCCACCGGAACGCGAGAAGATGGAGTGCTGGCAAGTGTTCAGCATCATTACCGATATGTACCAGAGCAACCCGAAACGTATGCGCGACTGGCTTTCCGTGCCCAAAAGCAACGGCTACGAAAGCCTCCACATCACCGTTCTTGGTCCTGAACAGAAATGGGTTGAGGTGCAGATTCGTACAGAACGAATGGACGATATTGCCGAGCACGGACTGGCTGCACATTGGCGCTACAAGGGCATTCGCTCTGGCGAAAGTGGCGTGGAGGAATGGCTGGCAGGCGTCCGTAGCGCTCTCGAAACAAACGATGATGCTCAGCTCATGGACCAGTTCCGCCTCGACTTGAAGGAAGACGAGGTCTTTGTCTTTACACCCAAAGGCGACATCTTCAAGCTTCCAATGGGTGCGACAGTACTCGACTTCGCCTATCACATCCATTCAAAGGTGGGCAATCAATGCGTAGGAGCCCGTATTGGCGGCAAGAACGTCACCATTCGGCAAAAGCTCCAGAGTGGCGACCAAGTTGAAATCCTGACCAGCAGCAATCAAACGCCCAAACAAGACTGGCTGAACATCCTCACGACAACCCGAGCACGTGCAAAGGTCCGCCAAAGCCTCAAGGAAATGGAGAGCCGGCAAGCACTCCTCGCAAAAGAGGAATTGGAGCGCAAGATGAAGAATAAGAAGCTCGACTACGAGGAGTCCGTCCTGATGCATACCATGACGAAGCTCGGTTATCGCATTGTAACAGACTTCTATGCTGCTCTGGCTGACGGAAAGCTCGATATGAATGCCGTCCTTGAAGCCTATGCCCAGCAGCAACGTTTCGACCATGGAGAAGCCGAGAAGCAAGCTACCACGCAAAGCGCCGACCAGTTCAAGATACCTGATAAAGCACTCCCAATAAAGGGGGATGGTGGGTCTGATGTCCTCGTTATCGACCAAAACCTGAAAGGTCTTGACTTCCAGATGGCAAAATGCTGTCAGCCAGTTTATGGCGATGCCGTCTTTGGCTTCGTGACAAGTGGCGGTGGCATCAAGATTCATCGCGAGGATTGTCCCAACGCGCCACAGCTTCGCCAACGTTTTGGTTACAGAATAGTTCGGGCGAAATGGGCAGGGAAGCGCGGCAGCCAATATCCTATCACCCTTCGCGTCATCGGAAACGACGACATTGGCATCATCAACAACATCACTAATATAATAAGTAAGGAAGAGAAAATCCTGTTGCGAAGCATCAGCATCGATAGCAACGACGGACTCTTCAACGGCTCGCTTACCGTCATGCTCGACGATACCAGCCGCCTGCAACAACTCATCAAGAAACTCAAAACCGTAAAAGGCGTAAAGAATGTAACGAGAAGCTGACTATATTGAAAATTGAAGATTGAATATTGAAAATTGAAGATTGAATATTGAAAATTGAAGATTGAATATTGAAAATTGAAGATTGAATATTGAAAATTGAAGATTAAATATTGAACATTATGAAACTGTTTCTTCAACTTACTGCTTGCTTTATAGCTTTGCCGCTGAATTTATTGGCAGAGACAAAGGACGTCACTGATATCCGACTGGCTGGCCCCTACTCTATTACCAAACCATTCATGACCGACAGCCTCGATTCGGAAGGCAAACAAATTGACCTCGATGAGGTGTTTATGGACAGCCCCGTCCCAACCTCAATTAAGGGAGAGGAGACAAGTCTTCCCTTCTCCATCAATGATGAGGGTTTCTATTTTGCTGGTTTTTCCATCCAAAACACAGGCTTTGCAAAGGGCAAGGTCGATGTTAAGTGCGAGAGCAAGCACAAGCTCTTCATTGATGGCAACGAGCAGGGCGGCGACTTTGAACTGGTTCCCGGTCGGCATGAGGTAAGTGTCAAGATTCTCCGTAAAGGCGACAAACCAGATACGCTTCGTGTTTCCGTCGAAAGCGAGCAAGCTCTCGAAATCAATCCTGAAGGCAAGCGCTACTGGACGAACGCCGACATGATGCATGGCGAGCGCATCAATGGCGTGGAGTTTTCCAGCTCAGGCAAGTATGTCCGCATCCACAAAAACATTACTTACAAAGGCGGCGAAACGGAAGGCAAAGACATCTTCATCGACCTCGCAACAGGCAAGGAGTTCAGTCTCAATGGCTTCCAAAGGTGGCTTCCCAAAGGCGACCGTTACCTCCGCAGCTATCGCGAAACAGAGGGTACAAAATGCTACGAAACGGTTGACCCCAAGACAGGCGAGAAGACATTCATCGGTAAATATACTGGCAAGGGATACGCTTGGCTGACCGACGACTTGAAGCATTTCCTCGTGACCATCGACGAGAAGGTGCCAGAGGAAAAGAACAAGGACGTACACCAAATCCTTGAGCCTGACGACCGTCAACCTGGCTATCGCAACCGCCGCAACTACTCGCTCTACGACATCGAGACAGGCATCGCCACACCCATTACAAAAGGCGCTCGCAATGTTTACGTAACGCCCAACAAAGATGCAAGTCGATTCCTCGTCTCTATCCGTTCGGAAGAACTGACAGAACGCCCCTTTGAATTTACTGACCTGCTTCTGCTCGACATGAAGACTGGAAAAGCCGACACGCTGGTTCGTCACGATGGCTTCATCGGTTCGTTCCAGTTCTCGCCCGACGAGAAATACATCTCCTTGACAGGCAGTCCCGAGGCTCTTGGTGGCATAGGAAACACACTTTCTGGGGACAAGATTCCAAGCAGCTATGAGTATGAATTGTTCCTCCTCAACCTCGAAACGAAGGAAGTGAGTTGCTTGACTCGCGACTTCGACCCGTCCGTCTCTTCGTATCAATGGTCGGAACAAGACGGCATGATATATGCGCTTTGCGAAAACCGCGACCTGAAAAGCCTCTATCGCATCAATCCAAAGAACGGAAAGGCCGAAATGCTTCAACTTTCCGAACCTTATATATATAGCAGCTTCAGCCTCGCCGATGAGAAACCCCTCCTCGCTTATATCGGCGAAAGCAGCATGAGTACAGACCGCTGCTGGCTGCGCGACCTCAAGACAGGCAAGGAGCGCGTGCTTTGCGACATCAACCCTACCCGACTCAAAGATATCCAGCTTGGCGAATGCCACGACTGGAACTTCAAGGCAGAGCGAGGCGACACCATTTATGGCTGCTACTTCCTGCCACCATTCTTCGACGAGACAAAGCAATACCCGATGCTCGTCTATTACTATGGCGGTTGCTCTCCTGTTGGACGACTGCTCGACAGCTACTATAATTTCCAGGAATGGGCAGCTATGGGCTATGTGGTTTACCTCATTCAGCCATCGGGTTGCAGCGGTTTCGGTCAGGAGTTTGCTTCGCGCCACGTTAATGCTTATGGTGATTATACGGCCGACGACATCATTCAGGGCACCAAGCAGTTCTGCAAGGAACATCCTTTCGTAAAAGCCGATAAGGTTGGATGCATGGGAGCAAGCTACGGCGGCTTCATGACGATGTACCTGCAAACCGTTACCGACATCTTTGCTGCTGCAATGAGTCATGCAGGCATCAGTAATCCAGCAAGCTATTGGGGCTATGGCTATTGGGGCTATTCCTACAACACCACAGCCGCAGCTCACTCCTACCCTTGGAACAACATGGAGCTCTATAGTGGTCATGCTCCACTCTTCAATGCCGATAAGGTGCACACGCCTATCCTTTTCATGCATGGCGGCGCTGACACTAATGTACCCATCAACGAGAGCATCCAAATGTTTACTGCCCTCAAGTTGCTTGGCAGGGAATGTGCTTTCATTACTGTTGAAGGCGAGAACCACCACATCCTTAACTACAACAAACGCATCCGTTGGCACGATAGCATCATGGCTTGGTTTGCAAAGTGGCTGCAGGACGACCCAACCTGGTGGAACACAATGTATCCAGAAAAGAATCTTAAATAAAAACTGGCCAACACGTGACCAGCTGTAATTGAGCGAAGGAAACCAAGCGGCAAGGTCGAATTGCTCATCATCTCCACAGGCTTTGTCCTGCGGCCATGCCACCGTTCCGCACATCGTGGCTCTACTTGGTTTTCCCCTTCCGCATTGCAAAGGTAGGCTTTTTTATCTTATCCTCAAACTATTTCATAGTTTTCTATGTGTGAATTGCTTTTTTACGACTTTGCACCGACTCGAATAGCCTAAAAGGTGGCGGGTCGGAAAACTTATCGGTAAAAAGGACGTTTACTAACGTTTTCTTCAACTGTAGTATCTCGCAAAGGTTGACAAGAGTGTACAACGGTTGACTGAAGACCATCCAACCCATCGGCAACAAATATTTTGTCTTCGTTATCCTTTGCCGACCCTTCGGAGAAACTTTTTCATGCCTTTGTGCCCTAGCCGACCCTTCGGTACGCGGCTTCGTCAGTCAATCTGAGTGCGAAGTTAGCAAATAATCCACAATTTCAGCCCCATTTCATCCAGATTTTTACAAAATCACCTCCATTTGAAACCGATTTTAGCAGTTTTTACACTTCCGAGGCCGCAGTTTGATGTTTTTTGTGTAATTTTGCAACGCATTCCGCAAAGAGTGCAAGACATATTGCTCGATAGTCTCACAATCACCACGTGAAAAGAGCAAACTCCTATTATTGGGACTGCAACCCATACGGGCGCAGCTTTCCCATATATAGGAGTGGCTTGTGGTGAGCCGTGAGACGTATGGCGAAAGTCTGCGCCTCTTTTAATGAAACAATTAAATTTTACGTATATGAGGAAATCTGTATTAATGTATTCGTTATTGCTCTTGTTCACTTATGGCTGCACAAACAATGAAAAGAACAATCAAGGGCAAAGTGGTAGTCTACAGGAAATGGTAGAGACAATTCTTGAAACAAGTCCTAAAGACATTCAGCCCGAAGGAACATTTGTTGCCCAAGACAACAGCTTATACAAGTCTCTGACATTTAAAGGGAAGAAAACCGTTGTCATTCGTGATGCTATTTTCGGAATGGATTTTCCTTCCGAGTATGATAAAGATGAAGAGTTCCTTCGTGTAAAGACCGACAAATCTGATCTGCTGTTTGAGATTATTTCAGAAGACACCATAAAGGGTGAAGGGTTTGCAAAAGGATTGTATATAAAGGAATAGCCTTATGAGTACAGAGTTTATTATTGGAACAATTATTGGATTGGTTGGTATCGTACCTGTCATTATCCAATTTGTCAGATGGGTTAGGAAGCCCAAACTTAGTGAGTTAATGAAAAAGCTCGTTGATAACAATTCGTCGGCCAAGGTACACAGAAAAATCCTTAAGAAGATGAACGCGATGCTCCTACCTATTGGCAAGCACATTTCTTCCGAATATATCAATAATTTTGTATTGGGGAAAAGAGGTAAAGAGGCAGTCTTTACAGACTTGTGTTTGGAAAATGACTGGGAACCGACCAAGGAGCTATGTGAAATATTTATGAATGGCGATTACCCGTCAATACGGAAGAAATACTGGGATATGAAAAAAGAGCAAGTAAGAACAGACATATCGGCTTCGAAGAATGCCAAGAAAGCAGATGCAGTCCCAGCACAGCCAAAGGGCAAGGAGATTGTATATTTGTCGGGACTTCTGGAAGAACATTTCCCTGAGTGCTTTAATCGGTTGACTTCTATCTTGAAAAAGCATGGTGTAGATTATCGTCTGTTAAAAGGCACGAAGGATATTTGGTGCAGGGATTACATGCCAATCCAAACTGAATCCGGCAAATTAATACAGTTCCGCTACGAGCCGTCTTATTTGAAAGGCAATAAGGAATGGGAAGATTCGCGCTCTGACGTGAGAGAAGTGTGTCGGCTGAATGGATTTGAGCCTGTATTCTCGAATATCAACCTTGACGGTGGAAATGTTTTGCTTTGCTCTGGCAGAGCAATCGTTTCAGATAGAATCTTCACGGAGAATCCTGAATATACAGACAAAGACCAGTTGGTCAAAGACCTTTCCGAATTGCTTGAGGCAGAGGTAATCATAATTCCGGCCCAAAACAGTGACATGACGGGACACGCAGACGGTATGGTTCGCTTTATAGACCATGACACTATATTGGGAAACAACCGCTCTGATGAATACAAGTATTGGGCGAATGGCATAGAAAAAGTTCTGAAGGATTATAACCTCAAATATGTTGATGTGCCGTTCTTCTACGGATATAAGGACTCAAGACATCCTGACCATGCCATCGGGGTTTACGTTAATTATCTTGAAGTTAGCAATCTGATAGTCCTTCCAGTCTTCGAGGTTGAGGGGAATAAGGATGCCGAGGCAATCTCTGCTTTTAAACAGATATTCCCAAACAAAATTATTGAGGTTATAAATTTTAATGATGTTGCATTAGAAGGTGGAGTTCTGAATTGTTCAACGTGGACATATAAACCTGTGTAGAATTTTAAGATTCGATTATAGTCGTCCCTATTCGGGACGGCTTTTTTCATGCCCATTCTGAACTTTCGGCATTCGCAACGCCTTTCACAGCTAGGTGGTAAGAAAGGCAGAAGCCAATCTCTTTCGCTGATTCTGCATCAATTCTTAGACATCACATATTGGAACCACATCAGAAACCAAACTTTGATGTGGTCCTGATGTGGCTATGCCCTTTTGCGCTGAAATCTTACCCAAAATATTGTCGAAATCCCAATTGTCATTCATTATACTTACATGTTCGATATTGTCAAAATCCGCTTCAAATTTTTGTTTTATCCACGAATAACAGCCAAAAACAAGGCTCAACTGCGTGATTGTTTCGTGATGCACCTGTTATTAAAAAGTGGCTTGCCCTCCGATTCGTAACGGGGTTCCTTTGCAGCACGATTCCACTAAAGGGTCGTGTATGTATATGAGTAATGAACCACTTACGTTCAATGACCTTCCGCAGGTCATCGCCGAACTTCGGGATGAAGTATCGGGCATGAAGGCGTTACCGAACGTGCTAACAGTAGTATGTTCACGTCCGAATGCCGAAACATGCACGAAGTGGTACCATGAAAAGTTAAAATGCTAAAGAGTTAGAACATTAAAGAGCTAAGTGCTGCTTCATGTTTTTTGTGGCGTTTCTTTGTTGTTACGAAATAATGTCGTATCTTTGCATTTCAAATTAGTCCATAGTCGTATGTCTTTAGAAGAGAAGATAGGTTTCAACGAGATTCGTGCCATGCTGCACGGCTATTGCCTCAGTTCCTTGGGACATGAGAAGGTGGATGCTATGCAGTTTTCTTCCGACCACGAAGTCGTCACCTCCCTTCATCTACAGCTTGCCGAACTTGAATCAATCCTTCAAACTACTACCGAGTTACCAGAGCAAGACTTCTTCGATTTGAGAGAAGACATCCATCGTATTCGTATCGAAGGAACTTACCTCGAAGAACAGACGGTTTGGGAACTGCTTAGGGTTCTGCATACCCTTCATTCTTGGGTCGAAATCGTAAGACAAAGTGCTTCTGAGGAAAGAACCTCTTTCCCTGCTCTCGAGAAGCTTGCCGAAGGCGTTTTTACCTTTAAGAGCATTACCCGCCGTCTCGAACAGATGCTCGACAAGTATGGTCACATCAAAGATAATGCAAGCAGCGAACTTGCTTCTATTCGCCGAGAGCTGAAGCTTGCCGAAGGAAGTGTTAGCAGAACCTTAACGAGCATTCTGAAATCAGCTCAAGCAGAAGGTTTGGTCGAAAAAGATGTTGCCCCTGCAATGCGAGACGGCCGTTTGGTCATTCCTGTGGCTCCCGCTTTGAAGCGACGCATTAAAGGCATCATTCACGACGAAAGCGCTACAGGCAAAACAGTCTTCATCGAGCCTGCAGAAGTAGTTGAAGCCAACAACCGCATCCGTGAATTGGAGGCCGAAGAAAAGCGGGAGGTTATTCGCATCCTTCGTGAGTTTACTGAACAACTGCGACCCAACCTAAAGGAGTTGATACGAGGCTTCGAGTTCCTTGCAGACATTGAGTTTCTCCTTGCCAAACATCAGCTAACGAAAGCCATTGTTGGGCTTTCTCCTGAGATATATTCCACGCCGCTCATCGATTGGATTGATGCCAGACATCCACTTTTGGAAGCAAAGCTGAAGACCCTCTCTAACTCCCCCTTAAAGGGGGAGGACAAGAAGTCTCCCTTTAAGGGAGATTTAGAGGGTCCTGGGAAGATTGTGCCGCTCTGCATCATGCTTAACAGAAAGCGACACATCCTCATCATTAGTGGACCAAATGCAGGCGGAAAGAGTGTCTGCCTGAAGACAGTCGGCTTGCTGCAATACATGTTGCAGTGCGGCCTGCCTATACCTTTGGCTGATGGTTCAAGGGCAGGCATCTTTGAGCAAATCTTCATCGACATCGGCGACGAGCAAAGCATCGACGACGACCTGAGTACCTACAGCAGCCACTTGCTCAACATGAAGCGAATGATGGCAAGTTGTACACCTAATACATTATTACTAATAGATGAGTTTGGAGGCGGAACGGAACCAACGATTGGTGGCGCTATTGCAGAAGCCGTCTTGAAGCGTTTCGTCAGCAAACAGACCTTTGCCGTCATCACGACACACTACCAGAACCTCAAGCACTTTGCAGAAGACACGCCTGGAGTCGTGAATGGGGCCATGCTCTACGACAGGCAGAAGATGGCTGCGCTATTCCAGTTGCAGATAGGCAACCCTGGCAGCAGCTTCGCTGTAGAGATTGCTCGTAAGATCGGCATTCCTGAAGACGTGATAGCCGACGCCACTGAACTTGTGGGGCGTGAGTACGTCAATGCCGACAAGTATCTGCTTGACATTACTCGAGACAAACGATATTGGGAAGGAAAACGTCAGACGATTCATTCGCAGGAGAAACAGATGGTGCAGACCATCGAGCACTACGAGAAGGAAATAGAGGAGCTGCGAGGCAAACGTAAGGAAATCATCCGCGAGGCCAAAGCAGAAGCTGACAAAATCATTGCTGCAGCTAATGCTCAGATTGAGAACACCATTCGCGAAATTAAGGAAGCCCAAGCAGACAAGGAACGTACTCGTTCTGCACGTCAGCAACTGCAAACCTTCCGCGAAGAAGTGGGACAGATGAGTCAGGAAGAACTTGATGCTTATGTTGAGAAGAAGCGTAAGCAGATTGAGGAACGCAGGAAGCGTCATCAGGAAAGGCAAGCGGCAAAGAAACAGAAGACCCTCTCTAACTCCCACGTAGAGGGGGAGAACAAAAGAGTCTCCCCTAGGGGAGATTTAGATAGGTCTGCTCTTGCTGTAGGCTCTACTGTTCGCATTAAGGGACAGACATCCATTGGCACCATCACAGCCATCGAGGGCAAGCAAGCATCTGTCACTTTTGGAGTGATGAAGACTCTTGTTGACCTTAAGCGATTGGAACAAGCAAAGGAAGCGCCCAAACAGGAAACAAGTCAAACCGTAGTAGTAAGTCGTCAGACGCAGGACAGCATTCGCCAGAAACATCTCGACTTCAAACAGGAGATAGATGTTCGTGGAATGAGGGCTGACGAAGCTTTGCAGGCCGTCACCTATTTCATCGATGATGCTCTTCTGGTCAATGCTTCGCGGGTTCGCATTCTTCATGGCACAGGAACTGGAGCGCTTCGACAAATCATCCGTCAATACCTGAATACCGTCTCTGGCGTTGTTTCTTTCCACGACGAACATGTCCAATTCGGCGGAGCTGGCATAACTGTAGTAGAGTTTAGAGAATGAATAACGAACTTTTCAATCGTACAGAGCTTTTGCTTGGCAGCGAAGCCATGAAGCGTATTCAGAGCAAACGCGTCATCATCTTCGGTCTTGGAGGTGTTGGGAGTTGGTGTGCCGAGTGTCTCGTTCGCGAAGGCATCATGCACATCACACTTGTCGATAGTGATGTGGTGTGCATCACGAATTGCAACCGTCAGCTCATGGCTACAACCAAAACAATAGGCGAGCCGAAGGTGGAAGCTCTTCGAAAACGATTGCTCGAAATAAATCCTGAAGCCGACATTGTTGCCTTGCAGAAGAACTACAGCGAAGAGGCAGCAAACGATTTCAACATAGATACTTACGACTATATCATCGATGCTATCGATTCGCTTAAAGACAAGATTAGTCTCATCCTTCAAGCGACAAACAGCCCCCAAAAGAGTGAGCGGGGTGGGTCTTTTTTCTCGTCCATGGGTGCCGCTCTTCGTATTGACCCCACAAAAGTACGCGTTTCAGAGTTCTGGAAGATAAAGGGCGACCCATTAGCAGCAGCGATGCGTTCATCTATGCGGAAGCATAAGCTTTTCCCTGCCCGCAAATTCCTATGTGTTCATAGCGAGGAACAACCCCTACCCAATCTTGGCAAAGCCTTGCAGGACGGCAGTCAGACCTTCAACAAAGTGCAAACGAATGGCTCCCTTGCACACATCACTGCCATCTTCGGCATGACCCTTGCCGGACTTGTTATTCAGGATATCTATCAACAATAAACACATACAATTACAATTTATGGAAACCAAGGAAACAAATAACAAAGAAAAGCAAGAGGAGCAGACCTATCATTGCAACGATTGCGGTAACGTAATCTACAAGCACGAGGTCTTCTGCTCAAAGTGCGGCAAATTGCTCGACAGATACGACTTTGAATAAATGAGCGGCGAACTGCTTTCCCTTCTTGTTGCCGTGATGTGGACCTTCACGGCACTCTTTGCTGAGGTCGCGAGCAAACGCATGGGCACGCTTGTGCTCAACGTTTGGCGCATGCTTTTAACGATTCTGTTGCTCGGCATCGTGCTTTGGTGGACGTGTGGCAAACCTTGGCCTATGTATGCAAATGCAGAAGTCTGGAAGTGGTTTCTGGCAAGCGGCTTCATGGGGTTCGTCTTTGGAGACTATTGCCTCTTCAATGCATATATTGTGATGGGTAGCCGTTTCGGTCAACTTTTCATGACGCTTGCAAGCCCTTTTGCCGCCATAGCAGCCTGGCTCATGATGGGCGAGACAATGGGAATGCTGGCTTTGCTGGGCATGATTGTAACATTAAGCGGAATCGGCATCTCAATCATGGGTAAAGACGATGATGGTACTCGACACCTGAAGCTCCCCCGTAAAGGTATCCTTCTGGGCATAGGTGCTGGCATGGGACAAGGTATTGGCCTCGTTCTGAGCAAACAAGGACTGATGCATTATGCAGCCAATATCCCTAGGGAAGCAACAGATGTTGCGGCTATGATGCCTTTTGCAGGCACTCAGATGCGAGCTGTAATGGGACTGATTGGCTTTGGAGCTACTTTAATCTTCTTGAAGAAATGGCGAAACATGTTTCGTTTCTTTACCGACCTACGTGGAGCAGCCGCAGCGATGGGAGCTATCTTGCTCGGGCCCTTTTTTGGCGTAAGTCTAAGCCTAATGGCGGTAGGAATGACAAATACAGGCGTTGCTCAAACCCTGATGTCGCTCACACCCATTCTCATTTTGTGGCCCTCCAGGTTGATGTTTGGCACGAAAATCAGCATGCAGGAAGTGGTCGGAGCAGTCATTGCAGTAGCTGGAGCATCACTTTTCTTCATTTAGATTTGGCTGGTTCGAAATAAAATTGTAATTTTGCAGTCGCAAACAAAAGGAGAGATGCCAGAGTGGTCGAATGGACCGCACTCGAAATGCGGCGTACTCTTACGGGTACCCTGGGTTCGAATCCCAGTCTCTCCGCAAAAGAAGGACACCCAAGAGGTGCCCTTTTTGCTTTGTTACACTCTCCGCAACAAAGAAGGCAACCGAATGAGGTTGCCTTTTTCTTATTATATCTTGCTTAGGAACTCTTTGGTGACGGCGAAGCTCTTATCAGCCATCGTGTCCCAGAAGTTCAGATACTGTTTGAAGTGAGCTTTTACACCTGGGGTATCGCTAATGATGCGGAAGCTAAGAAAAGGTATGCTCCAAAGGTGGCAAACTTGTGCAATAGCGCCACTCTCCATATCGACAGCTAGACCTTGCGGATACTTGCCCTTGATGACATCCAACTCATCGCGATTAGTAATGAACTGGTCGCCAGAGCATATCAATCCTGAAACGATGTGGACATCCGTCTTGAGGGTCGATGCAAGCTCGACAAGTCGTTCATCGCCCTTAAAGAGCCTTGGCAAGCCTTGGACTTGACCTGGGTCGCAATCGTCGCCACAATAGACGTCGTGGTAGCAAACCTCTTTTCCTATAACGACATCCATCACGTCGAGCCTTGTGTCGATGCCACCAGCGACTCCAGTCGAAATGACGCAATCGGGATGAAACGTCATGATGAGGTTCGTAACGCCTGTAGCCGCATTTGTCTTACCTATGCCGCATTGCAGCAACACGACCTTACTCTCTCCCAAAGTGCCGACAAGGAACTCTTGAGGTCCACTCTTTACCGTCTCTGCATCTTGAAGCATTGCAGCCACTTGGCGGTATTCTACGCTCATGGCCGTCAGCACACCTATAGTCTTTTGCATACCTAATATTGATGATTTTGGTGCAAAGATACAACAATTAGTTCATAGTTCATAGTTCATAGTTCATTTTTTTTTTGTAACTTTGCAGGCATGAAACACGAAACTTCGCCCATCGAGACTCTGCTCGAGTCGCACAATATAAAGCCAACGGCCAATCGCATTTTGGTGTGCAGGGCACTTGCTGAAGCCAAGCAACCCATGTCGCTTAGCGAGCTGGAATGCGAAATCCTGTCGCTCGACAAATCCAGCGTATTCAGGGTTTTGTCATTGTTCCGCGAGCATCACTTGGTTCATGTTCTTGAAGACGGAAGCGATGGAGTACGATATGAAATCTGTCATAGCACCGATGGCCATGAACACGACGACGACCAACACGTTCACTTCTTCTGCGAATGCTGCCGGCGCACATTCTGCATCAACGACATTCCGATACCGAACGTCAGCCTGCCACAAGGATACGTCCTTGAAAGCATCAACTACATGGCTAAAGGTCTTTGCCCCAAATGCGCCTCCAAAAGGAAATAACTCAATAAACTGCACTTTGCAACCCAGTTGCACGAAATCCTCTGTACCTTTGCAGCGCAAAACAAAAAATATGATATAATATGGTACTTGAATGGATTGAACAATATTGGGATGCTCTGGCGCTAATGACTGCCGAGATGGCTCCCTATTTGCTTTTAGGTTTCTTCATTGCTGGCATACTGCGTGTATTTGTGCCACGAAGTTTATATACAAAACATCTTGCTAAGCCTGGCATGAAGAGCGTGGTGAAGGCCGCAGCACTTGGTGTTCCCCTGCCGCTATGTTCATGTGGTGTCATTCCTACGACAGTAGGCCTTCGACGTGAAGGTGCCAGCCATGGAGCTTGCACCAGTTTCCTGATTGCCACGCCGCAAACGGGCGTTGACAGCATTGCAGCGACCTACTCTCTCATGGGCCTTCCCTTTGCAATCGTTCGCCCCATCGCTGCTCTCTTCACAGCCATATTCGGCGGTTGGCTGGTCAACAAGTATGCCCATGAGGATAAAGAGGCTGTGGCAGACGTTACCTGCAACGACTCATGCTGCCATAGTCCAGGCGAGAACAAGAGCCTCGTCAGCAAACTGAAAGAGGCATTCTCTTATGCTTTTGTCGAGATGATGGAGGACGTGGGCAAATGGCTCGTCATAGGTCTGCTTATTGCAGCGCTCATCACGGTGGCTGTGCCTAATGAGTGGCTGGCTGCACTACACGACTATAAGCTGCTGAACATGCTCATCGTGCTGGCCATTGCCATCCCCATGTACGTCTGTGCAACGGGCAGCATTCCTATCGCTGTTTCGCTGATGGCAAAAGGTCTTACGCCAGGAGCAGGACTTGTGTTGCTGATGGCAGGACCAGCCGTCAATTCTGCCTCGATGCTGGTCATCGGTAAAGTTTTTGGCAAGCGTACCCTTTGGCTCTATCTTCTCTCCATCATCATCGGAGCCATGCTCTTCGGGCTTGGCATCGACTATCTTCTGCCAGGAGAGTGGTTTGCCGTAAAAAGCGGCATTATGGAGGCTGCCTGTCACGATGGCGGCATCGGCATCTTCTCGTACATCTGCACTGGCTTGCTGCTTGTGTTCCTGCTGAATGCTCTCCTTGCCAGCCACCATCACCACCATCATCACGACCTTGAGGAGGAGATTGGCGACTACATAATATATAATATAGAGGGCATGAACTGCAGCCATTGCGCTGAGAACGTAAAGAAAGCCATTGCTGAAGTTGAGGGCGTGGAGCAAGTAGAGGTGTCGCTTCATGAAGGAACGGCAAGCATTGTAGGTTCACATAAGGAGGACGAAGTGCTTCGAGCAGTTGAAAGTATTGGCTTCCGAGCAAGCAAGATACTAAGAGAATGAAGAATTCAAAATTAAGAAAATAAGAAGATGGAAGAACGGACTAGAACAAGGCTGACGAAATTCTCACGTCTTTGGCCAATACCGTTGGTGCTGTGTATTGTGCTGTGTATTGTAGCTCTTTTTGCATGCATAAACCAACAGAGGGACATATTGGCGCTTGCAGGGTTGGGAACGATTCTCATGTTCATTATTATGCTGTGCCAATTGGTAACGTCCATAATCGTGCGACATTGGTGGTATGTGGTTGGCGCTATCGTCAGCATTGCCGTATCAATCTTCGCGTGGCTTTGCTCCATTGTTTTGATGGCTGCAGGACAATATCGTCCGCCTATAAGAGAGAAGACGCACGACATCTCCGACATCATGCTAATCATCGCCAATCAGGAAGACCCAGGGGAACTGCTTTCTTACATCAGAACGGCATGGGAGCACTATATTCAAGGAGAAGAATATCCAGGAGAGTTCCTTCTGATGGACGACTACCTAATGTATGTCGACCGAAACGAAGATGAAGAAAGAGGTTTCGTCTGGACAGACACCACTGAGTTCCGAAGCTGGGACTTTGAGTCGAGTTCAGACAAGCTTGTGGCTTTAGCGCATCGCGACTATACAAATGGCGAACTAGCATGCGGGCAGTATAGCGGCTTATCCTTCTACATCTTTGATGGCGACACCATAGAATGGATTCCTGATGATACGCTCGGAATAGAGTTTCCTGAAATAAACGGCATAGTTGTCTGCTGGCTTTCTGGCGATGCAGACATTACTTTGAGTGCGAGCAACCACGAGGAAGGTACTAACACGAAGTCGTTTGACTGGGATGGAAACAAATTCGTAATCAAAGAAGACAGAAAAGAACCTTAACCTAAACAAACAAGATATGAGCTCAATTATTTCAATTTTGCTGCTTGCACTACTGGTTATCGTAGTCATAGCAGTTACGTGGTTTATCTCCACACAACGTGAACTAGTAAACTTGGACGAGAAATGTAGTAATGCGCTGAGCCAAATCGAAGTGCAGATGAACTCCCGCTGGGATGCACTCTTGGCTTTGGCAAAGGCAGCCCAGTCGTATGCCAAATATGAAAGCGAGACGCTGATTAAAACCATCGAAGGTCGCAGAGGTGCAGTTGTGCAATCCGCCGAAGATGTAAACCAGCAACAGTCTGCTTTTGCAGAAGTGATGGGCAAACTGATGGCTGTTCACGAAGCATATCCCGACCTGAAAGCCTCTGCTCTTTATGAGAAAGCAATGAGCGGTGTGGAGAACTTTGAGGAGAATGTCCGCATGGCTCGTATGATTTATAACGATTCTGCGACTCGCATGAACCGCTATGTACGTCAATGGCCTTCGAGCTTCGTAGCAAAACATCTGAACTTCGACGTAAAGGAATACCTGAAGATTGACGACGAGAAAAAGAAGGATATGCCCAACATGTTTGAGTAAAAGTCTTTTATGAAGAAGAGTCTAACGTTATTTCTTTTGTTATGCATCGCTTCATCGGCGGTAATGGCTCAGCACACGCTAGAGAAGTTGCTGATGAAGGTTACACTTAAGCACGACGGTAGTGCCAGAGTGATAGAGCGGCGCCATGTGCAAGTCAGCGAACAGGGCACAGAGGGCTACATTACCTTCAACAACATGCCCTATATGGAGATATGCGACCTTATGGTTTACGACGAGACTGATGCACAATACGTCGTAGAAGAAAAGTGGGACACACAACGCTCACGTGCCCAAAAGAAAGAACGTTGCGGCTATAACAGGACATCAACAGGAGTGGAATTGTGCTGGGGCTTAGGCGATGCTGGTGAGCGAACCTACGACATCTGCTACACAATTACCAATCTCGTTAAAGGCTATGACGACTACGATGGCTTCTGCCATTGTTTTTATGAAGCCGGCAACTCTCCTGCCCAGAAAGCATATCTGGAAATAGCCTATGAGGACGACTCTCTCACAACAGACAATGCTGCCATTTGGGCTTTTGGCTATCACGGATACAAAGGCATTGATGACGGCTATTGCTATGCCTACAACGACACGACAATACGCAACGGCGACAAGATAATCATCTTGCTGCAACTCGATAAAGGACTGCTCGAACCTGCCTTGACGCAAGAAGAATCGTTCAAGGAAACCGTGAAGCGAACGGCTCTCGAGGGCAGCGAATACTATCTGGAGGATGCAGGACTTGAGGGCAGTACGTCTTCCTTGGCTGGTGGAATGAACAACGGGGAAGAAGTGAAAGCCTCCAAAGTCGAAGGTCCCGATTGGGAAGCAGTGTCGGCAATGCTATGTGTCGGAGGAATCATAGCCCTTGCCCTGTATGCTCGGAGAAAAGAGAAGAAAAAGCAGAAGGCAGAAATGGCACGCGTCAATGGTCTGCTCTGTGGACTAGTGGATGCCAATAGTCTTGAAGATGTGCCCTACTATCGCAACCTGCCGATAGGCGGAGACCTCCTCAAATCTGGCGTAACTCTCAGCACACTGAACAATTATGCAGATGCTTGCGGCCTGAAGAAGCTCAATCTCTCGTTCAACCTCCAGCACATGTTCGAGGCATTCGTCCTTCGCATGATTTACAAGAAGCAGATAAAAGTAATCCTCGACGATGCGGATGGGAATCTGCAACAACGCTTCCGAATAAGTGAACCGGTAAAACCCGAAAAGGGCAAGGACATAAACGAAGTGATGACATTCGCCAGGAAATACACATCGACGTATGAACTCTCGACTAATGAAGCCCTAAAGTCTGGCTGGTGGGCTGAGACAAGGCAAGTATATCAAGGCTACATCAACGATGCCGGAATAGAGTATAACCTTCAGAAGTTGTTGTATGAAGCTTCCGGAGACGACCACATCCTGCAGCCCAACGAGTTGAAAAGCTACGTGAAGGACAATCCGATGGAATGGCGACCGTTTGCTAACATGTTGAATCGATTGACTGGAGGTGCAATAAAAGAAGAGAAGTTGCGCGGAGAAGATGCCAAACAAGTTGTAGGCTTCATGCGCTATCTGCAAGACTTCTCGCTCGTTGGAGAGCGCAACATGGAGGAAGTGGCACTCTGGAAGGAGTATCTGGTCTTTGCCTCTTTCTACGGCATTGCCGACCAAGTGCGGAAGAACATGAAGAAAGTCGCTCCCGATGTCGCAAAACTCAATGATATTGTGCAGCCGGAAGAACTCTTCGACGACATCACGCCGCTGACCGAAGCCCTGACCACATCTATACTCTTTGCACAATCATACATGACGTACAAAGAGAGGAAGGAAGTCGAGGAATGGGAGGCACGCAGCAGTGACATAGATTACAGCAGTAGTAGAGGTTGGAGTGGCAGCAGCAGTTACAGCGGTGGTGGTGGCTACTCAGGCGGTGGCGGCAGCGGATTCCGTTAATACTAGCAGATTTCGGCGTACTTCACAGCACACCGAAACCGTCGGAATTCCGTCTTGATTAACTAGCCTAAAACATCTTTAACGCGATTTTGACGAAAATAAATCTTGCATTTCAAGTTTCGCTTGTTTTGGAAGGTCTGGAGAACTTCCATTTTCCCACGCATGGGAAAATAATTTCTCACGCGTGGGAAAAATGATTGTCACACGTCAATCTCATTGAACGTCCATCAAGCTCTAGTTTTTTACTGCTTTACGAACCTGTAGTTCGTCACGCCACATTCGCTCATGATGCGTTTGATGCGTTCAATTTGTTCTTGCGGAACGCCTTTGCAGACATTGATACGAACGCTGTGGTCTTTGCGAATTGCGACTTCTTTCAAGTGCACACTGATGTCGTCCACATCCCACTTCCATGAGCAGATGGTGTAGTTCTTCCAGCTGAAGCCGTCGAAGTTGCCTCGCCTTTCCCAGATGGAAGTCTTGGTGCCGCAGTCTTTTGGAGGGGTTCCAGTAAGCAGGATGGTCAACTCTGGGTTGATGTTGCCCTTCACGCCAGCAGGAATCTGGACGGGCTTCGTGATGAGGTTGACCGTTAGCTTCTTCCCCTTGGACCGCATCTGTATCTCCACTTTCTTCAAAGCCGAAGCAGGCAGGTTAGGCAGGTTATTGACATCGAGCTGCTTGCCGTCGAGCATGACGTCGTAGTACTTCGTGTGAAACGCCCACGGATAGCCACAATCGGGATGCTCCTCGATGAAGGAGTTGTCGTCCTTCACCACCCAAGTGCCCTTGAGCCACGAGACTGCAATTGCAGGGCCATGCTTCTTGATAAAGTCTTTTGCGTCATCCTTAGGGATAAAGGCATTTAGCATTCTGTCCTTATAGAACCCTCGTACTTCATCCGTTTTTACGATTCCCATTCCAGGTACAGCCACCTCGACGGGGCCGTTATCTTGTACTTGGTCGTTCTCCTTGACGACAGATGAAACTGTCTCGTTCGAAGGGATTATCTCCTCGACTTTGGGTTTGGCCCAAGCAACTAAGGCAAGCGCCATGAGTGCTGGCAAGACGAGTCCTTTGCTCATCAACCAGCGATTGGAATTGTTTTTGTGCATCATCTTGATTCTTTTCTTAAGTGAATGGTGACTGAGGTTGTTGCAGACCGTCTGCAGTCGGCTGCCCACAGCTTTCGTCACGAGTAAGAGTTGATATGTCTTTGCATCGATGCCAAAGTTCAGTACGGCGTTGTCGGCTTCGTATTCATGCACGGCCTTGAGGTCGCGACCAAGCAGATAGACGAAGGGATTGAACCATTGGAGGGCCTTTACAGCTTCGAGAAGCATGAGGTCCCATGTGTGTCCGAGACGGATGTGAGCCTGTTCGTGAGCCAAGATGGGCTGGCGAAGGTGCTCGTAGTCCGAAGCATTTATTATTATATAATGCAGGAAACTGTATGGTGCGAAGTTTACTCCGTGAATGACTATCGTGTTGCCAAGTTCGTCCTTCGTATGCACACCACCCTTTATCTCCTTGAACAGACGGAAGAGCTGGAAGAAAAAGATAGCGAGAGAGGCAAGGAAGCCAAGGAAATAGACAGCCTCCCCTATCCCCTCCAAAGAAGGTTTCGAAAGACATTCTAGTTCTGTGGGATTGACAATCTCATGCTGTTCTTCGTGCTGAGAAGCTTCATATTCTTTTCCGAATTGTATCTCTGGATGTACAATAGCTTCCTGCATTGGGGCTACTTCATAGACAAGAAGCTCCGGCTTCTGTATCGTGAGCTGGACAAAAGGCAGAACCATGGAAGTCACAAGCACTAGGAGCAATGCGATTCTATTGAAGCGATGGAACGTCTCGCGACTCAACAGCAAGGCAAAACTTCCGTAAAGAAGTGCCAGCAGTATCGATGATTTTATAATGTAAGCTAACATCTTAACTCTGTATTAAAGACATTATTTCTTGAAGTTCCTCGTCTGTAAGTTCTTCGTTCTGTATGAGGAAAGAGCAGAAACTCTTAGCCGAGCTGCCAAAAAGAGTATCCTTCACGTCGTTCACCACATGCGCAATGTACTTCTCGCGCGAGAGCATAGGCGAATAGTAAAATGTACGACCTGTTTCTTCCTTGCGTTTATGCTCAACATAACCTTTTGCCTCCAGAATTTTCAAGAAGGTTGCAACAGTAGTATAAGCAGGTTTGGGTTCTGCATAACCCTCCACGATCTCGTTTACAGTAAGAGCGTGATCTGCATCCCAAAGGACGTTCATCACATCCATCTCTGCACGAGTCAAGGGCTTCATTGTCTTCTTATCAGTCATAAAAAAACTTTTTTGTACTGCAAAGGAATGGAGTTTACATCAAGCCGACAAGAGAAAAAAGAAAAAAGGCAGCATCAAGTGCTACCTTTTAACATATTTATTTAGTTTAGCCACGTCGTTTATTAGTAGTTAACATTAAGTAACGAGGTTATATCACTTTAAGGCTTTCTTTTTATTTCACTTTTACGAGTCGTTTCTGCCCGTTGATGATGTAAACGCCGGTCTTGGCGATGCGGTCCAGGCGGGTGCCGCTTAGGGTATAGATAATGGCATCTTTCTGGTCAGCGAACGGAACAATTATGGCATCTTCATCAGGATAAATGGTCACTATAGCTGTTGCTTCTTGATTGCTACCATCTGTTGCTTGTGCAGTTATGGTGGCCGTTCCTGCCTGAATGGCTGTAACAACGCCATCGCTTACAGTTGCAACGGTGGCATCGGAGGTCAGCCAGTTGAGGGTCTTGACGGTTGCTGTCTCAGGAAGAATGATGACGGTCAGTGTGGTATCATTGCCTGCAATCATATCGAGCTCGTTAGGTTCGAGCAGTATCGAGGTGACGTAAATCTTCTCGAGCGATACACTATAGCTGATGTCATCTGGCATACAGACTACACCATCTGCAGTTACAATAAGTTGATTCCTGATGCTGAAATACCCTCCAGCAAAGTCGTTTGCAGCGCGAAGCGTTAGGGTGAAAGCAGTACCCGCTTTTGCATTGAAGTCCGAATTGTCGGGTGCATAAACAAGCAGATGAACGCCTTCTTCATTTGGCATGACATGTGTGACGTGCGAAGTTGTGTTCACTCGCGTACCAAAAACAAGGGTGTCGAGTTGAAGGCCATCTGAAAGTACTATATCAGCCTGATAAGCAGTGGCTAATCTGTTTGCATTCAGGCGGACAGCCTTTTCTCGCGTGTCACCAGCCTTGACGGATGAACTGGTTGAATAGAAGCCCGCCGTCAGACTTTCTTCGCCAAGTGCCACTTTATCGATGATGCGACGAATGGTGACCAAATCTGCCACATCGACGCTGCCATCCTGATTGGCATCTGCATTACTCAATCTGAAACCTGAAGGCGCTTCACCCGTCAGATAAGACGCAAGCCACTCAGCATCATTGTCTGTAAGCTTTAAATCGCCATCGACATCGCCAGCAAGTTCACTGATGTTAAAGTATGTCTCGCCATCGCTATAGACGACAAGATGTGATGTATCGAACGTCGGATAAGCATCCTGACCTATGGTCTGATACCAAATGGGCTCGTCGGTTTCACCTTCGTTGAGCAGATAACAGAGTTTACCGCTTGTCACATCATCTTCGGTCATACGATTGACTTGCGTCGTGGTGATACTATAACAGTTCGCACAACTGGCTCCACCGCGATAGAAGTCGTTGCGATAGTTGTAACCAGTGACAGTGCCTATGTTGTAGCAGTTCGTTAGAATTGCGGACGAACCGAGCCAACCGCAAATGGCTGCACTCTCGCTACCGCCAGTGACAGTGCCTGCATTGTAGCAATCAGTAATGACAAAAGAAGCGGAACTGCCATAGTTGCAACCAATGATGCCGCCAGCATTCACACCCGAACCTGTCACCGTAGCTTCGTTGCCGACCATCGAGAACGTCACAGTGCCACTGCCATTTGAGCCACCTGCCAAACCGACATAATTGGCGCCGCTGATTGTGCATGAGCTGTCGAGAACAAGATTGCTGATGGTTGCTCCGCCGCCGACGGAACCAAACAGGCCCGTGAAGTTACCGCCTACGATATGAAGATTACTGATGCGATGTCCCTGACCGTCGAAAGTGCCACGGAACGACCTCATGCTGGTACCGATGGGATGGAACTGGTCGTCATAGCCTGTCATGTCGAGGTCGGCTTCCAGATATGCATCACTATACATGGCACCACCACCCACGGCCTGGCTGAACTCGATTAGTTGTTCAGGAGTTGAGATGTAATATGTGGAGTCCTGGTATTCGGAACCAGAGTCATAACCAAGATAGTTATCTATCCAAGCAAGTCGAGCTGGTATGTAGTCTCTCAAGACGTTCACTTCCTCGCGGAATGAGCCGAGCGCTGCAACATTCTGATGCACCATGCTGTTGAGGATAGGCCAACGGATGAAGTTCAGATTGGCAGAAGCTTCCATCTCACGAGCCATGCTATCCACGTAGGCGACAAGCGTTTGCTCGTCAAGCGATTCTTCCTTGCGATTCTCTCGCCAAAGCTGATTGAGCCGCTCTGCAGCTGCATTATCGCTAAGAACACGATTGACAAACGACTTCATGTTGCCTGCAGCACTTCCCCCTTGATATGCCCACGAGCTTCGACCGTTAACGGGATAAATACGATTATCATTGTCAAAGGCCAGGTCGAAGTCCCAGCAGGGCGAGACATAGAACTGACTCTCCTCACGTTCCTTGTACATATAGACACTCCAATAGGTATCCATGTTGCCCGAGAACTCGCCGATGAGGAAATGCTTCAGGAACGACTCGACATCGAGATACTTGCGGAAGCCATTCTCGGGGTCAGTGTAGTTGCTTGAAAAGAGCGCCGATTCCATCAGGTTGAAGTAGCCTTGGATGTAATTATGCTGCTCAGTCGTAATGTCGTCGTCGCCTGGATGCTTTATGGTTACAGGGTTGCCTCGATTACTTTTGAACCAGCTCGATTCTCGGTCAGCATAGGCATCGATTTCGATAAGATAGCCACCAGTCACCTCTGGCTCTTCGATATCGAAGGTCGTCATCTCGGTAACAGGAACACGATTCCTGTCAACAGATATCTGGTCGCAAAGTTGGTAGCAACCCTTATACTCGCCATTCATGATGACATCAACAGGCTGAGCCCACGGTGTATAAGGCGCTCCAAGGCGTTTGCTAACCTCGAATGCAAGGCAGTTACGCATCAAAGTCTTGTCGCCATAGTTATTGATGAGCGTCCACTTCTTAGCCTTTGCTGGACTTTCCATCGCAGAACCTTTCAGCATGTGGTGACTCTTTCCATCATTGAACTTGATGCGCCAAGGTTTCTTCGGGAAGCTCCATGATGCATTGCCCCTGCCTCGAGCAGTAATTGGATACTCTTGGATGCGAGTACCACCATCATAAGTAATCGTGATAAACGATGGCATCTCATTCACCTTGTCCTGCGGGTCATAACCAGCTTCTGTGTGAATGCTTACGGTAGGAAGGTTCGTAATCTGATACCAAACAGAGTCCACGCCTTCGCCTTCGTAACCATAGAACTCCAATTCTGCAATGTTACAACGCGCATCGTTCGGACCAACATAACGTACATAGCGGAAGCCTCTCGTCACGGGAACATCTGCATAATCCATCACCCTGACTGTACCCCCATTGGGGATGAGATAAAGAGGAACTGCATCGAGGAAGTCAGGACTGTTGCTGCCTTCAAAGACGCCAAGCTGAACACGCTTTGCTTGAGATGTGCGAGGACTCCATCCAACTCTCGTTATGACATGGGCTGTACCCAAGTCCAATCCAACCCAAGTGCGGGAGCGGTCCAAAGATGCATAGAAAGTATTGAAATTGCCATCAAAAGCATCAGCTGGTGTGTTGACTGTCGAACTCGAACGGCCTGTATCATAGTCCACATTGGGCGAACCGATAGGTGTACCGCTAAGCTTTACGGATTCTGGCACATCCTGTCCGAAGCAACAAACAGCTGACAATAACAGGAGGAATATAGTCGAAAGACCTTTCATTATAATACGTATTCAGCGTGCAAAGGTAACCTTATTTGTTAAATTATGCAAGGGGAGCACACATTTTTAATATAATAATACAAGAAAAGTACAATAATTTAACAACAATTTATCAAACGAAAAGGATAATTCGCTAACTTTGCAAACGAAAACAAAGATTGAATGAAATATTTTATCCTCATTATCCTCCTTTTCCTTCCAAACAAATGGCTGATGGCTCAAGGAGACTTGACACATGAAGTGGCGGCTGACACAGAACATTGGCCAGCTCCACAAATTGACCCAGATTGGAAGTTGGAGTACTTGCCACACAACAACGCCAACCACAATGTCTATGTCTATAAGGACAAACTCTACGACGGGCTTTTCACTCGCACTTTAGGTTGGAATGGAGGAGATGGCGTGCAAACCATTGCCTTGCCTGACGGCAACGTGTTTTGGAGCTTCAACGATAGCTTCTATGGCAAAGCGACTGGAACCGCATCACGCATTCGCCAGTCTTGCAACTTTCCTCGAAACAGCATCATGGTACAGACGCCTGGTGAAGATGGATTGCCTGGCACGAAAAACAGCAACTTCAAATGGCTTGCCGATTGGGTGCAACGCTCTAATTCATCGGGAAGCGGTTACTATCATGCCCGCACACACATTCGTCATCCAAAGGGCGAGAAGACTGATGCACAGATTAAGAACGGCGAGATTGACCAGACTTACCTTTATTGGGCTGGCGACGGAACGGTGGTCGATGGCCAGCTGCAAGTGCTTTGGGCTGGGGTCTATAATGGCTCGGAGAACTTGATGCAGAGCGACAACAGAGCGCTTGCCATCTATTCGCTCGAAGGAACACCAGGCAGTTCTTCTTACCTCAAACTCATCAGCGTGGACCACAACTTCTTCGAGCAAGACCCGATTGGTTATGGCGGGACTCTTTGGGAAGACGAGGACGGACACATATATCTCTATGCTTGTTATCAGTACAAAAAGAATACTGAAGATGTGCTCAACACCAGTTCGCCTGTCGTAGCTCGCACGCAGACACACGACCTACGTTCGCCTTGGGAATATTATGTAGCTGACGCAAATGGCACATTCCATTGGCAAAGCACCTACCCTACCGATGCAGAAGTAAAGCGTTCGGCAATCAGTTCCAGAAGTGTCTCGACGGCTTGGGTCTTCAAGGATGACGACTGGTACTACATGACGGGACAAGGTTTCCCATACGGAAAGCAGGTGTATATCATGCGAAGCCGTAATCCATGGGGACCATTCGAAGAGTGCCACCAACTCTGGACAATGCCATTTGTGCTCGACAAAGTTGGCACGCGCACATATCAACACTTCTATATGCCGCACCTGCATCAAACACTTTCAAGGGAGGGCGAACTGGTATTCTCAACCAACACCGACTGCAAGGAATGGGCCGACAACTTCAATAGCAAGGGCTCGGCAGACTTCTACCGACCATACTTCTACCGTATTTACAATTGGAAAGCTATATTCGACGATTGAACATTGAACATTGAACATTGAAATATGAAGCCTACCAAATATCTTCTTCTCTGTTGTCTGTTGACCGTAGTCTTTTGCCTGGCAAGTTGCTACAAGCTTATCTCTACATATGCTCCGAGCGAAGTTGCACCCGGACAGACGTTCGAGGTTAGCTTTACCGTTGTGGATGATGGTTCTGATAGACAGGACTTTGTGACGGACTGGAGTTATGCCGGAGTTCGAGTGCCGAAAGGCTGGACAGTGACTGTATCGCAAGGTGCACACCAGCAGTTTGCCGAGGATTGGGTTTACTATCAGGACGGCAGTCAAGCAGGCAGTTCGCACGACATGGAACCATGCGATAAGCTTTCTCAGTTCTACAATTCCGCTTGCCCAAAGTCAGGTTATACATGGTCGGGCTTCAAGAGCGTCACAAAGATACCGAAGAACATCTCGGCATGCTGGCGGAATGGTTGTGACAGCATTCGCATTACCTTCCTCGTTACAGTTCCGGAAGATGTCAAACCCGGTCGCTACACGATTGACTTCATGGGTGGCGACGAAGAAGACGATGCCGGCATAGACAAATACAGCAAATATACAGATGCCAAGGACTCTCGGCTCTTCCATGCAGGCACCGCTTCGGGTTCGTACGTGGACAACAGGAATGCTTCTCTGGCCCGCACAATCATTGTGACCGACGCAACCGGCTTTAAAGACCTTAAGAACACTGAAGACCTTAATACTCCTGATTATAAGCAAGGCTCAACGATAGTTAACCTTTCCGGTCAACCTGTCTCGCCAAAGGAGAAAGGCATCATCATCAAAAACGGAAAGAAAATATTGAAACGATGAAACAACTACTTCTACTGCTGCTTTGCCTGCCTGCCTATTCGCAAAGCATGGTGGTCAACACGACTGAAGGCAGCTCTACAGCCTACCCTACGAACCAAGTCGAGTCTGTAACCTTTACGGAGGAGACGACCGAACCCATTCAGCCATCTGCAAAGATTCGGATGAAGCGAAGCATTGTCTTCCTTGGTCATAGCATATGGCGCAACGATAACTACCTCGTTACCTACAAGAGTTCTGGTACGTTCATAACGCCTTTTACAGGTGCTTTTCGTGGACGCGGATACCAAACGCTTCTGCAAGAGGTCTTTGACTTTCCTGCAGTCTATACTCCTGGTCCCGATGGCGGATACAGTGGCTACTCTTTAGGAGGCACCAGTGCAACCGACAGCAAGAGCATTGCCGTTGTTGCCCAGCAGTCTAATAATGGCTGGCCAAATGTCCAGAATGCCATCTGGACGATTGACTTCATCACAAACGACTTCAAGCGCAACATTCCACTCGGCATCTTCGACGACTACAAGTATGCGACTGGCCCTGCAACCTTCTACGGAGCCGTTCGCCAGCTATACGACAAGATAAAAGAGCTTTCTGGCAGCAGCGTCATCATCGTCTTCAGCAACGCCACAAAGCGCAACAACGCGAACTACACGAGCACGAGCCAGAACACTGTAGGCTGCACGCTTGCCGATTATGAGCTGGCCTTGCTGACCTGTGCCGCAGCAAACACCAACTGGTACTTCGTGGACCAGAACCGCCTTTCAGGCATTACAGATGAGAACCTGCCAGCCGTTACTGCCGACGGAGTGCACCTGAACAACCTCGGCTACACAATGGCGGTCAGACCTTGGATTGACGTCCTTCGCACACTGGCAGATAAATAGCCGAACCCGAAATAACAAAACGTAAGCAGAACCGCAGTTTTGCTTACACGGCCATTTTTGACAAACCCTCCAGAATCGCCTAAAATGGTCTCGGACGAGGTTAAATCATTTTTTCAAAAAAAAGCGCTTAAAACGAAAGCATTTTGTAACCTGCTGATTTACAGTACACAATTCTTCACTCTTAATTCATCATTCTTTATTTACATGTGCCGTTTTGCAAAGTGCACCTTGCAAACCAAGCACTTTAGACGCGGTTTTGCACACTTTTTCGCTTGATTTTTCGCCAAACTTCACACAAGGAAATTTCAAACACGACGTGTGAAGTTTGCAAACTTCACACGTGAACTTTTGAAACTTCACGTGTTGCGTTGGTAAAACCGACGTGTTTGGTGCCCATTTTTGACACTTTTCATGAGTGTGCAAAAACAGCAAAATGAAAGCAGAAGAAAGGATTTAATTACTTTTTGACAAATGTCAACAAAAGAGACTTCAAGTCTTCACTTTTCACTCGACCTCAAAAAGGAAACATAACTTTCGGGCATTTTATATAAGCTTGGCCAGCAAGACATAGTCTTTGGCATTGACGATGCCGTCTTCGTTAATGTCAGCAGCCCAGCGAACGGCTGAATCGTCAGGAAGGTTAACGATGATGAGACGAAGCAATTCGAGGTCCTTTGCGTCTATCATGCCATCGCCATTGACATCGCCTCGCTGATAGCCTTCCTTTTCATACTCCTCATCTTCGAGTGGAACAATGTTATAGAAATCTTGCCACACTTGCCTCTCCTGATACTTGCCAAGCGTTTCTCTGGGTACATGCAACGTGCACTTCTTTTGGTCGGCCAAAGAAAACGACCCAAACTCAGCGAGAGGTGGCACGGAAGCAAAGCAATAGAGGTCGGTCAACGAAGAGAGATGCTGCATAGCTGTGCAGCGAATGGCGCGGATGCGATGCGGCAAGACAAAAGACGTAAGTGATGAACAGCAATAGAATGTCAGGGAATCGACTAACTCCTGACGCTTGGGCAGCGATATCTGCTGCAACGAAGTGCATGTCGTAAAGGCTGCATTGGTGATGACATTCATACTTTGAGGCACATTGATGCTCCGCAAACTTGTGCAACCGATGAAAGCACAAGGACTGATAGCTTTGACTGTCGGCGGCAAATGGACAGACGTCAACTCATCGCAGCCCGCAAAAGCATTGTCAGCCACAGACGTAACATTATATACCCTTCCGTTGTAAGTAACCTGTTCCGGCACAACGACATCTCCCGAATAACAAGGCTCCGAAGTTTCTTCACCTCTGCTCGTCACATAGGCAATACGCGTTCCTAGAATGCCTATGTAAACGCCGTTAACCTCCAATTCGTAGGCGTAAAGCATAGAACTGGAGAACAAAAGCAGATATGTGATGAGACGCCGCATTAAAAGTCGTAGAACATTTCGTAAACAGCCTCGAGCTGTGGATACATCCAGCGTGCCAACTTTAAGCCGCCAGCATCATTCAAGTGTAAGCCGTCAGCGAAGAACTTTCTGTTCGACGAACCGATTTCCGTCATCGGACTCAGTCCCGAGTAACTATATGCATCGAGTACAATGAGAGAATAATAGGAAGCAACCTCGCGAATAGCATTAACATACTCGCGGAAAGTCTTACCTGTCGTTGGATTGGTACCTTCCGTAAATGACCTGTCGGCGTTGATGATGAACTCAGGAACATCTATTTCTGTACCATGATGGATGGGAAGCATGACGACAACAGGTACGCCTCTCTTCATAAAGCGGTCGTAGAGTCCCTTGAACAAACGATGGAGGCCAGCATAGAAAGTGTACTTGCCTGTCTTTGGACCATCAGTGAACTGACCAAACTCTGCCGTATCAGTGTGTCCGAAGTCGTTCGTCCCACCAAAGACAATCACCAACTTGCTGGTCGTAGGTATCTTGGTATATCTCTTCTCGAAAGCATTTGAATCACCACTGTTCCTGGCAGCCAGATGCGTAGCAGAGATGCCTTGATTGTCAGCAACACAACCCGTGAGACTGACAAACGAGTTGACGTACTGGCCGTTTTGTGTGATGCTATCTCCAAAGAAAGCAACCTTCTTGCCCTTCCAATGCGACTCCTTAGTCTGCACGACATAAACGGTGTCCTTCTGAGCTGCGAAATAGGTAGCATCCACCTCTGCGACGTCCTTAATGACAACGGAATCAATCTCAGAAACAGGCACAGCATGCGGAAGTTCTGCCTGCCTATAAAGGATGGTAGCATACTGCTGTGCCCACAGAGATGAGCACAGCAGTAGCAATATTGAAAGGGAACGAAGTCTCATTGCAACGATTTATTTCTTAACCAACGTAGCGTCGTCAACAAGGATGTTCTGAGACTTTGAGTAATTGCTGTCCTTAGGATTCATGACTACAAGGCAAACAGTCGTCGTAGCCTCTAAGGTAAACTCGTATGATACAAGCGTCCAGCCATTATTGTTGAGGTCGAAGAAGTCACCGTACTTATAAGCGCCGACTGCCCCATCTGCAACGGGAACATAGCCGCACTTTGTTTGACTCTTATCAGCCGTAGTAGATTTAGCATAGAAAGAGAATGTGTAAGTGCCTGCTTCGAGCGTTATCTCTTGAGTAGCAAGACGCTTGTTTGCACTTCCAGGAGCAGCAACCACGCAAGCATAACTGCCACCATGAGCATCTTGGCTTTGGCTCAAAATAGCGTTGCTTGCTGTACTTGAAGACTTCCATCCGAGAGGTTGAGAATCACTCACCCACTCTTCGAAGCCACCATTCACAAGTTCAGTTACCTCATCGCCACCAGGACCAGGAGTCGGGCCAGGTGTATCGCCACCGCCGCCTTGGCCGCCGTCGCCTTGCTCGAGGATAACAATATCGCCATTCTTGATTTCAGGAGTAACCTCGCCAGTAGTGTTATTGACATACTTCATCAGTTTGCCAGTCATCGTCACCTTCATGCCGACGGTAAGGGCAGAAACGCCAGAGGGAAGGTTTGCCCAATAGCCTTCGAAGACCTTTCCGCCATCCTTGGTATCAGCCATCCAGATGATTTGCTGATTGCGACTAATCTTGCCATCAGTTTCTGTGATATAACCTGTAACGGCATAAGTCTCTGCAGAGGTTCCACCATTAGAAAGGCCATCAACCAACTGAGCCGCCTCAGCACAAGTAACGTTGATGACATCTCCTACAGGAGGCGTTTCGCCACCGCCGCCTTCCTCGAGGATAACGACGGTGGGATTCTTCATCTCTGCTGCTCCGCTGCCGTCGCTTTTCGTAAAATTATAAAGCTTACCAGTAATCTTCACCTTCATGCCGACTGTAAACTCGGAAACGCCTTCAGGGAGGTTAGCATAGTAAGCTTGGAATACTTCACCGTCAGCCATCTTGTCTGCCATCCAGAAAGACTGCTGAGGCGTTCCTGTCTTTGTGCTGACAGCGCCTATAACCTTTGTGATATAACCTGTTATGGCGTATGTCTCGGCAGAAGATGTGTTATCGGGCAAATCTGCCGTCATCTGAGCAGCTATTACACAGGAAACAGATATTGCATCTTCATCTTCTGTGCCGCCACCACCGCCTCCATCATCTGCGAGGATTTCAACGATGGCATTCTTTATCTCAGGCGTAACCTGACCACTATTGTTCACAAACTTCATCAACTTGCCCGTAATCTTCACTTTAGTTCCGACGGTAAATGCAGTTACGCCTTCAGGAAGATTAGCATAGTAAGCCTCGAAGACCTTGCCACCATCCTTTGTATCAGCCATCCAGAAGGTCTGTTGGTTTCTGCTAGGATCACCCACAACCTGAGTAATGTAGCCAGTAATTGTATAAGTCTCGGAAGAGGTTGCACCATCGGCCAAAGCGTTTGTCAACTCTACAGCTTGGGCACAAGTGACAGGAGTCCCTTCAACAGTTCCTGAACCGCCATTCTCCCCAGAGTTACTGCTCTTGTCGGGCAAATTGAATGGAGCGGGAACGTCAACACAGCTACTGAGGGCAAATGCCGTCAGCAACATAAGTGCAAATGTTTTGAAAGTCTTTTTCATAATGATATATGTGTTATTGTTTGTTTCTTCAATTATTTAGTCCAAGTTAAATCGCTTTGGGTACGGGCAAGTATCTGCCACGTGCCACGATAAATAGTTGCAATGCCATAAAGTTCTACTGGTGTCGTAGGAATTGCAACACCCTTGAAGGCTGCATAAGTGCTGGTACGAAGCACGCACTTGCTTCCGGCATTGCCACCCGAGAGAGTTCTGTTGACACAATTACTTACGAGACTAACCGAGCCGTCGTCTGGAGCAATTATGGGAGTGCCGTCACGGCTGATTGTCACACCACTTAGGCGAACCACCCTGCCAGCTTGCTGAGCCATCGTCTTGCTTGCATCGAAATCAATCGTATCGACCTTCATCGTTCCGAAAGCCAAAGCGTCAGAACTGCCGTCCATAATAAGGCGGACATGCTTCTTCCATTCGGACAATTCCATTCTGCCCAAGCCTCCGTTGTAAAGGCCACCTAACTGTGCTTGATTACCATAACCGCCTATATAGAGACCTTTGAGGCTAATGAGAAGCTTCTGTCCTACTGGCATGAAAGCGCCTTGGTCCGAGCCATTGATACCAATAATGATACCACCTGTCTCGTCCTGAACAGAGATTTGTTTGTAAAGGTTATCACCGTAATCATTACCATTGATTACGCAACGCAACCAAAGGTCTTCTGTAATCTGCTTGTAGTTATCGCTACTGATAGTGCTGGCATACGTATTCTGCAACTCTGCAATGGTAACAGTTGTGCCAGCTTCCAATTCATTGTTGCCATAGGGAATGCCTTCGGGAACGTCCCAATCGCCTTCCATACAAGATGCCAGTGTGAAGGTTCCTGCCAGCAGAGCTATGATATATAATTGCTTTTTCATTGCTTCCTTATATTATATAATAATGTATATTCGATGTGCTTTAGAATCTGTAGTTCAGATTGAGCAAGAAGTTGAAGCCCTGAGCATAGAACTTCTTGGCATTCTTCTCGAAGTTATAGGTACGAGGCTTTGTCGTTGCCTCTGTGCCTTGGCCCTCTGTCTCGGTAACACTGTAGTTGCTACGGCTCTGTTCATAACCGCCTGTGGTAATCTTGCGACGGTTAGTCAGGTTGCAGAGCTGCAGGTTAACGCTGAGAGGATGGTGGAACACATAGAACTGACGACCAATACTTGCGTCGATCATAAAGCCGCCATTACCCTTGGCCTGAGCAGGAACATCATATTCACCTGCATGATAACGACCAGCATTCCTCAGGTTCTGCTCATAGCGCATATTTGTGCTATAGGAAAGATAGATGCGGTCGTAGTAATTGCCTGTCAGGTTCAAGTACCAACGCTTAATGCGATAGTTCAAGCCAAGACTTGCTGCAGCCAAAGGCGTGCCGCTTTGACGCATGCCGTCGTTGTGGCAAATCTCCTCGTGCATCTCACCTGAAGTACTGTTCATCCAGTTAACCTTGGTATCATCAATGTACTTGGCTTCGCTATAGGTTCCCAAGGCAACAAGGTCAAGGCTGCTGGTCAGTCTGACTTTCAAACCGACTTCAACACCACAATACGCTTTCTTAACGCCAGTCAGACTATTGTATGAGAAGCTATTGCTGTCGTCGTTGTAGAACTGCTGCCACTCGTTGCCGTCGTGGATATAATAGTAATAACCATTCACATTAAGGCGGAACCACTTATTGTTGATGGCATAACCGAGCTCAGCACTCAAAACTTTCTCATTGTTGAGATTCTGTACATAATCATTATTCATCTCAGGACACATGAAAGCAACTGAAGCGCCAGGAGCCCTGAGTTCATAGCCCAAGCCGGCCATGATGGCATGTCCCTTTCCGAGGTTAATGGTAGAACCCATCTTCAGACCACCATCGAGGAAATGAGCTATGCCGCTCTTGCCATAACTATTGTCCTGGAAGAGGCCGTTACGCATGAAGCCTTCTCTCCACATCCTGCGTCCACCAATCTTACCTGTAATGAAGCTATGCATGATGTCGCGGTCCATGCTGAAGCTGGTCCAAAGCTTAATATCCTGATTCCACAGGTTGTAATCGTAGCCATAGCGGTCACCTTCAATAAGTTTCTGGTAACCGTGGTTTACGTCGTACATTGCTTCAGTCGAGGTCTCTTGATAATCACCTACAAGATAAGTATTGGTGTTATGGAAGTACTGACCGCCCAAGAGGTCCTCGATGGTTCTGAAGTGCGAACCACGATTGCTGAGCAGTTGTACACCAGCACTGAACTTAGTTCCTGGCTTGATGTTCCAATCGTAAGTGCTCGACAGGTTGGTCATCAGGTGATTATTGTGGCGAGCCTCTATCCAATAGATAGCGTCAGCACCAATCTTGTTGAGCTGAGTATTGGCAAAGTACAGTTCGTCGAAGTTGATTTGACGATAGGATTCATTCTGCCAATTGTCGTATGCCGTCCAGAAAGCTGCATTGTCATAGTTGTAGTCGCCATCTCTTCCCCAAACATCATAATTATATGACGGGAAGCGCTTCCAATAGTCGGGATGAGGATTGGTACCACTGTAGTTGAGCTTAGTGCTCTTGTACTTGGCGAGCTTGAAGAAGAAGCTTGTAGTAAGCTTCATGTTATCCTTGATATTGAAGTCCCATGTAGCAAGCACACTCGGTTCGAAGTTATTGACTACGCGGCTGGCCCTTTTCTTGCCCCCTTGATAGCCCCAATATGGGTTGTACTGATAGTCGTTAGCAAGCCAGTATGCTTCGTCTGTGCTCGCACCAGCAGTAGCTCTTTCTGTGGGACTGCCCCAAGTGGCGATGCTCAACGAATGCTTATCGTTGAATACCTTCTGAGCGGACAGGAAGTAAGCCAGGCTGTTGTAGAAGGTTCCCTTGATGGCTGCTGTCTGCATGTTGGCCCAACGATAGCCTACTGTGCCGAAGAAAGCCCAACCGTCTTTGCTGAGACCTGTACCATAGGAGTACATGGCTCGCAATGTGTAGTTGCGATTGGCTCCGGAAAGTGTTACCTTATGCCCGGCAGGCATTTGGCTTGCACGAAGGTTGTAGTTGCTGCTTCCACCCATTCCACTGAAGGAGAAGTTATTGTCCTCGAACGCTCCGACATCGTCTTTGTTACGAACAGCATCGTTCATGCCGCCGATTGTGGAATAAGAGAAGCGACCGTTCTCAGGATTGTTCACCTGAACGCCATTCATGTAGATGTCGTTGTAGGCATTGTCCAAAGCACGATACTTGAACCAAACGCCAGTCCATGCCCAACTTATTTGGCTGGCATAGACATTGCTTGCTGAGTTGATTCGGATGACATCGGTTGTAATGTCATCGTTTTCGCCGAGTTGTGATTCAGTGAAGGTGAAGTTGCTGTCGTCTGTCAGCAGTTCCTCTTCCATCGTGCTCAACGAATCCACGCTGGCCGACTCTGTTGTCTGAGCGTGGCCCAATGATGTTGCCGCAAGTGCAAACGTCAATAGCAGATGTTTCTTTTTCATTTATATATAGATGTTATAATTTAAGTATTATGGTGCAAACTTATAAAAATTTATGCTATCTTCGACATGTTAAGGCATATTTTTTTTGTTATGTGCATTTCCTTTCACAAAAATGCTTAACTTTGCAATAAAAAATAAACGATTACTGAAATGAAACACACATTCTTTACACTTGTCTCGGTCCTTCTCTTGTGCGCCGCATACACAAATGCTCAAAATCGCAGGCTCATGGTTCATGCTGTGGCGTTCTACAATTTGGAGAACCTTTTCGACACTTGCCACGATGCTGGCAAGAACGATTATGACTTCCTTCCAGACGGTTCATACCATTGGGACGAGAACAAGTACACGAACAAACTTGCCAATATGGCTCGTACTCTTTGCGACCTCGGCACAGACAAGTTGCCATACGGAGCAAGCATCATCGGCGTGAGCGAGGTGGAGAACGACAAAGCCCTCGACGACCTTATGGCACAGCCTAATATGAAGGAACGCGGCTACAAATACATCCACCTCGAAGGTCCTGACAAGCGTGGCGTTGACTGTGCCCTCATCTACAATCCCAAGGCTTTCAAGGTTGAGAAGTTCTTCCATAAAATATATGTATATGAGAATGGTGATACGACTCATGCTACTCGTCCTTTCCTTTGCGTTCAGGGCAAGTTAGCTGGCGACAACCTTACTGTCGTAGTCTGTCACTGGCCCAGCCGAGGTGCAGAAGGCATCTTCCGTGACTGGGGAGGGAAGCAGGTTAGAGCACTTACTGACAGCATTCGCCTTGCCGATCCCTCGCAGCACATTATGGTAATGGGTGACATGAACGATGACCCGGATAACACTTCCATGGCTAAGTATCTTGGTGCTCGACGCAAGATGAAGGATGTTGGCGAAGGCGACTTCTATAATCCTTGGTGGGATGTACTCAGGAGCAAAGGTCAAGGAACGCTGTCCTTCCAAGGCGGATGGAACCTCTTCGACCAAATCGTATGCTCACGCAACATGCTCGACCTCGATGGAAAGAAGGAGTACAAGGGACTCACACTTTATGGCTATCACATCTTCAAACGTGATTACCTCCTGCAACAAGAAGGCAAATACAAGAATACGCCAAAGCGCACAACAAGTGGCGGAGTATGGATCAACGGTTATAGCGATCACTTACCAACTGTGACGTATTTAGTGAAAGCAATGTAAAGCAGACATTGCAAAAGTGCAGCAAAGAGCAAAACTTTAAACTCTAAACTTTAAACTTTAAACTTTATTTTGTATCTTTGCACCCGCAAAAAAAAAAGACAAACATTATTTTATATAATAAATAGTTAAATTGTAAATCACTATGACAAGTTACAAAGAACTCGGCCTGGTGAACACCCGTGAGATGTTCAAAAAGGCAGTTGCTGGCGGCTATGCCATCCCAGCTTTCAACTTCAACACACTCGAACAGATGCAAGCCATCGTGCAGGCTGCCGTAGAGACAAAGTCTCCCGTCATCATGCAGGTCAGCAAGGGCGCGCGCAACTATGCAAACGGCACCATCCTTCGCTATATGGCTCAGGGTGCTGTAGAATACGCTAAGGAGCTCGGTTGCGAGAATCCTCAGATTGTTCTTCACCTCGACCACGGCGATAGCTTCGAGCTCTGCAAGGACTGCATCGACAATGGTTTCTCCAGCGTTATGTTCGATGGCAGCTCTCTTCCTTACGAGGAGAACATCCGCATCACCAAGCAGGTAGTTGAATATGCTCACGCTCACGACGTAACCGTTGAGGCTGAGCTCGGCGTACTCGCAGGCGTTGAGGACGAGGTACAGGCCGAAGAGAGTCACTACACGAAGCCCGAAGAGGTAATCGACTTCGCTACTCGCAGCGGTTGCGACAGCCTGGCTATCTCTATCGGTACAAGCCACGGTGCATACAAGTTCACTCCTGAGCAGTGCACACGCGACCCGAAGACTGGCAAGCTCGTGCCTCCTCCATTGGCATTCGACATCCTGCACGAGATCGAGAAGAAGCTTCCTGGATTCCCCATCGTGCTCCACGGCTCTTCTTCTGTTCCTCAGGACGAGGTTGACACCATCAACGCTCACGGCGGTAAGCTGCCCGATGCAGTTGGTATTCCCGAAGAGCAGCTCCGCGAAGCCAGCAAGAGCGCAGTCTGCAAGATCAACATCGACAGCGACAGCCGTCTTGCTATGACAGCTGCTATCCGCAAGCACTTCGACGAGAAGCCCGGCGACTTCGATCCCCGTCAGTACCTGAAGCCCGCTCGCGAGAACATGAAGAAGATGTACATCCACAAGATTGTGGAAGTTCTGGGAAGTAACGATAAGCTCTAAAGCAATACCCCCCTTCACAACTATAAAGGTCTGAGATCAACCTCAGACCTTTATTTTTTTTAAATAAAAGTCAAATTGCTTGACACTTAAGCACTCAACCGCTTCGCTTTTGCATGAAAATAAGAGAATAAGCAAAAACTCTCAACTCTCAACTCTCAACTCTCAACTTTTTTTTGTACCTTTGCGCACCAAAGTGCGCACAAGACAAATGAAGTTTATTAAGAAACTTGACATTTATATCATCAAGGAGTTCCTGTTGCTTTTTGCAGGAACGTTCTTCATTTGTCTGTTCATCTTCGTCATGCAGTTCCTATGGATGTGGATGAACAACCTCATCGGCAAGGGTCTGACTATTGACTTGCTGGCCAAGTTCTTCTGGTACAGCAGCCTGACTGTCATCCCGAGGTCAATGCCGCTTGCAGTGCTTCTGGCCAGTCTCATCTCGTTCGGCAACCTGGGCGAGCACTTCGAATTGCTCAGCATGAAGTCGGCCGGCATCCCTCTCATCCGCATTCTTGCACCCCTCATCTTTGTTGCAGCCCTCATCTGCGGAGCAAGTTTCGTGTTCCAGGACGGGGTCAGTCCATACGCCACGCGTGAGCTTTCGCGTCTGGCTTGGAGCATGAAGCAGAAGAGCCCGGAGCTGGACATTCCAGAAGGCATCTTTTATAGCGAGATTCCAGGCTATAACCTCTATGTAGAGCATAAGGACAAAGACACGGGAATGCTCTATGGAATGATGATATACACCAACACGGGCGGCTACAACGACATCCAGATTGTATTGGCAGACAGCGCTCGACTGCAGAGCACAGCCGACAAGATGCACCTCAGGCTCACGCTGTGGGGAGGTGAACGCTTCAGGAATCTGGATGCACAACAAGGCTCGATGCTCAAAGCAAGCGTGCCATATATGCGAGAATCGTTCGTAAAGGAAACTATCTTCATCCCCTTCGACGGCAACTTCAATCTGATGGATGCCGACCTCTTCTCGCACAACGCACAGACGAAGAACCTGAGCGAGATTGAACACAGCATCGATTCGTTAAGGCAAAAGGCAGATAGCGCGAAGCATGCAATCTACGATAACATCCTCCTCTGGCACATGCGCAAGAGTCTGCCCGTTGGAGTCAAGGACTCGCTCAGCATCATCAAGCAAGCACAAGAGATGCCGCCGTTCGACTCAATCTACCAAGCAATGCACGACGAGCAACGCATCAGGTCATGGCGAAACGCTTTGAATCATGCCGAGACAATGAAGGCTGAATGTGAATTCCGAGCTCTCGAGACGGGAGACAAGAACCTAAACATTCGCAAGCACAGAATCGAGTGGTACAGAAAGTTCACGCTGAGTCTGGCCTGCCTGCTGTTCTTCTTTGTCGGAGCGCCCCTCGGAGCCATCATCCGAAAAGGTGGACTGGGAGTGCCCGTTGTGGTGAGTGTCATCATCTTCATCTTCTATTACATCGTCAACCAAGCTGGCGAGAACAATGCCAAAGTCGATGCCTGGACAGTTGAAAGCGGCACTTGGCTCAGTTCCTTCGTGCTACTTGGCACGGGCTTATTCCTCACGCACAAAGCAAACAGCGACAGTGTGGTCTTCAACATCGAAGGGTACAGAAACTTCTTCATGAAGTTGCTTGGACTTCGATCGGGACGTAAGCTCAACCGAAAGGAAGTCATCCTCAACGACCCTGACTACGTCACCCTACCCGACCGCCTCGCCGAACTCTCGGAGTTCTGCATCGAATGCAGGAAGACGATGCACCTGCGCCGCATCCCAAACTACTTTGACCTCTTCTTCAACCCGGGTCAGGACAAGCATGCGGCAGAACTGAGCGATCGCGTCGAGGCACTGGTCGAGGAACTTCACAACACACGAGACAGCATCCTGCTCATGTACACCAACGAATACCCGATAATCAACCCAAGCGCACACACCAGGCCCTTCACCAGCAAACGCTTGAATATGATTTTCGGCATCATCTTCCCACTCGGCTTCCTCGTCTATATGCGCATCTGGCGCTACCGACTGAGGCTACGACTCGACCTGAGGAACATAGAACGCATCAACAACCTAATAACTGCAAGAATCATAAAGACACATCCCGAAATCATAACATCTCGTGACAACGAAATAACGTTATAACGTCATAACGAAACAACGAACAATTATGAACTATGAATTAAATTTAAGCTCCATCGAGGCGGCGCTCGACGACTTCCGACAGGGGAAGTTTGTCATCGTCGTGGATGATGAGGACCGCGAGAACGAGGGCGACTTCATCACGGCTGCCGAGATGATTACTCCCGAGAAGGTCAACTTCATGCTGCGCAACGGCCGAGGCGTGCTTTGTGCACCCATCACGATGAGCCGTGCTGCTGAACTTGAACTGGACCATCAAGTGGAAGACAATACAAGCATGCTTGGCACGCCATTCACCGTGACGGTGGACCTCCTGGAGGGCTGCACGACGGGTGTCAGCACACACGACCGCGCTGCTACCATCCGTGCACTTGCCGACCCCAATCGCAAACCGTCTGACTTCGGTCGCCCTGGCCACATCAATCCGCTCTACGCACAGGACAAAGGCGTTCTTCGCCGCGCTGGACACACGGAAGCGGCCGTCGATCTTGCCCGACTCTCTGGCCTGCAGCCGGCTGCTGCCCTGATAGAAATCCTGAACGAGGACGGCACGATGGCACGCATGCCACAACTCAAGGAGGTGGCTCGCGAGCATGGACTCAAGATTATCAGCATCCGCGACCTCATCGCCTATCGCCTGAAGCAGGAATCGCTCGTGGAGCGTGGCGTCGAAGCAGACATGCCTACTGCCGACGGACACTTCCATATCATTCCTTTCCGCCAGAAGAGCAACGGCTTGGAGCATGTTGTCCTCTACAAAGGCACATGGACTGAGGACGAGCCTGTGCTGGTGCGCATGCACTCCAGCTGTATGACGGGCGACATCTTTGGTAGTCAGCGTTGCGACTGTGGCGAGCAGCTCCACAAGTCGATGCGCATGATTGAGAAGGAGGGCAAAGGTCTCATCGTCTATCTCAGTCAGGAAGGCCGCGGCATTGGACTGATGAACAAGATAGCCGCCTACAAGCTCCAGGAGCAAGGTGACGACACTGTCGATGCCAACATACACCTCGGCTTCCGTCCCGACGAGCGCGAGTATGGCGTTGGCGCCCAGATACTTCGTGAGATGGGCGTCGGCAAGATTCGTCTCATCACCAACAATCCCGTCAAGCGCGTTGGCCTGGAAAGCTACGGCCTCACCATCGTCGAGAACGTTCCCATCGTGGTCGAGCCCAACGACTACAACCGCCGCTACCTCGAGACAAAGCGGACACGAATGGGACACAAGTTGTAAAAATTGAAAATTGAAAATTGAAAATTAATAATTACCTAGGAATGCTTAGGAAGACCTAGGACAGCCTAGAAAAACCTACCGCAATGAACACAAATCTTTCCGAGAGGCTGCAACGCCTTTCACCTAGCGCAACACTTGCCATGAGTCAGCGCAGCAGCGAGCTCAAGGCACAAGGCGTGGACGTCATCAACATGAGTGTGGGCGAACCTGACTTCAACACGCCCGACCACATCAAGGCTGCAGCCATCAAGGCTGTCGAGGAGAACTACAGCCGCTACAGCCCAGTTCCTGGTTATCCCGAACTGAAGAAGGCTATCGTGGCTAAACTCAAGAACGAGAACGGCCTGGACTATGCGCCCAGCCAAATCCTCGTGTCGAACGGTGCAAAGCAGAGCGTCTGCAACACCATCATGGCCGTCGTCAACGCTGGCGACGAGGTCATCATCCCTGCTCCCTATTGGGTGAGCTACCCGCAGATGGTGCTCCTGGCAGAAGGCACACCCGTCTTCATTGAGGCTACCATCGAGCAGGACTTCAAGATCACGCCCGAGCAACTCGAGGCTGCCATCACGCCAAAGACGAAGGCACTCATCCTCTGCTCGCCCAGCAACCCGACAGGCTCCGTCTATAGCAAGAAGGAACTCGAGGCATTGAAGGACGTGCTGCTCCGTCACGAGCAAGTCATCGTCATTGCCGACGAGATTTACGAGCACATCAACTACGTGGGCGAACATGCCAGCATGGCTCAGTTCCCCGAACTAAAGGAGCGAGTGGTCGTCATCAACGGTGTCAGCAAGGCATACGCCATGACAGGCTGGCGCATTGGTTTCATCGCAGCGCCCGAATGGATTGTGAAGGGCTGCAACAAGCTGCAGGGACAGTACACCAGCGGCCCATGCTCCGTCAGCCAGAAGGCAGCAGAAGCCGCCTTTGCAGGTCCGCAGGAGTGCGTCGAGGAGATGCGTCAGGCCTTCGAGCGTCGCAAGAACCTCATCGTTCGTCTGGCAAAAGAGATACCCGGCCTCGAGGTCAACGACCCGCAAGGTGCCTTCTATCTCTTCCCCAAGTGCAGCAGCTTCTTTGGCAAGAAGGCAATGGTCAATGGTCAATGTGTAATGGTCAACAACAGCACCGACCTCGCCATGTACCTGCTCGAAGTGGGCCATGTAGCAACCGTAGGCGGTGACGCCTTTGGCAGTCCCGAGTGCTTCCGCATGAGCTATGCCACCAGCGACGAGAACATCGTCGAAGCCATGCGCCGCATCAAAGAGACCCTCGCCAAGCTGCAGTGACCCTATAGTCCTTAAAGTCCCTAAAGTCTCTAAAGTCCCTAAGGTCCCTAGGTCCCTAGGGACTTTAAGGTCTTTAAGGAAAACAAGGCTATAGAAAAACGTAAAAACTTGACTTGCGTCGACCTGTCGGTTGACTGGTGTTGAGCTAAAGTTTGACTTGCGTCGACCTGTCGGTTGACTGGCGTCGAGCGAAAGCTTAACGCTAGTCATGGAGACCGTGGTCAGTTAGACCTCAGTTAGAGTTCAGTTAGAGTTAAGTTAGAGTTTAGTTAGAGTTTAGTTAGAGTTTAATTAGAGTTTAATTAGAGTTTAATTAGACTTCAATATGACTTCAGTATGACTTCGGTATGACTTCGGTATGACTTCAATATGAGTTCAATATGAGTTTAATATGACTTCAATATGACTTCAATATGAGTTTAATATGACTTCAATATGAGTTTAATATGACTTCAATATGAGTTTAATATGACTTCAATATGAGTTTAATATGAGATCGACATGAACTTTCACTGACTCTGACTAGTTTGGGACACGGATGAAAAGGGTAACGGTTAACGGTTAAAGGTTAACGGTTAAAGGTTCTTTGATGCTTTAGCACAAAGGCGCGCTTTTTATGCGCGGAAAAAGGTTAATGAAAATTGACTTTCCCTACGGCCGTCGACCTTTGGTTCGTGTTAATTTGAGTAATTCGTGGTCGTTAAATAATTTTGTGTCATCCGTTGTTCGGAATAACGGTTGACTGAGTCGAAACTGCTTTGCGGAATTTATCAAGCCATCAGACGTCCGTCACATTATTTTACCAAACCAGCCACAATTATATGTTTTTTTTGCAAAAATACGCTTATATATATATAATAATGTGTAACTTTGTGTCCGATATGTGTAAATACAAATAAACAAAATATTATTTTATCTTTTAAACAAACCAAAACAATGAAAAAACTATTATTTACGCTTTTGCTCGCCGCAGCAACGCTACCTGGCTGGGCAGAGGATTTGTACTTGGTAGGAAGTGCCGTTTCTATCGATTGGAACATTAACAATGCTATGAGGGCAACCAAAATGACAGAAACAAGTGCGAATGTTTTTGAATGGACTGGATACTTCAAAGCATCAGGCCAATTCAAGATTTTAACTAACAAAGACAGTTGGGATTCTGGCTACAATGCTACTTCTTCAATTGTAACCCTTTCTGGACCAAGCGGTATTCAAGACCGTAGTGGAGGGGATAACCAATGGAAGGTAGCATCGGATGGCATTTACAAAATCACCGTCAACACAAGTGACAAAACCATTAAGGCCGAGTCAGCAACGATGACTATTCCCACCCTTACGGATGGATATTATCAAATTGGTACTGCTAATGACCTAAAAAACTTTGCTGATGCAATCAACAAAGGAGCAATTGAACCAAGCGTTAAGGCAAAACTTACCGCAGACATTGACATGGCTTCTATAACTGACTTTACTCCCATCTGTTGTGCAAATGCAATCAAGTTCACTGGAGAGTTCGACGGTCAGGGCCACGCAATTACCAATTTAGCGGTAGATTATGGCAATTCTTTTGGATATACAGGATTGTTTGGCTATGCAACTGGAGGTGCTGTTATCAAGAATCTGATTGTTGGCACCGGTTGTTCGTTCAAAGGAACTGCGAAAATTGGCGGAATCATTGGTATGGCAGAAGGTAGTGGAACTGTTACACTGACCAATGTCATCAATATGGCCAATGTTACATCAACAGGCGGTAGTGATGCTAACGCAGCAGGCCTTGTTGGATGTGGCACGATTACCATTAATTCCACAAACTGTGCCAATATGGGTGAAATACATGGTCAGGATGGTGAGTGCGCTGCCTTTGCAGGCTGGACAGGGAATGGCACCACCTTCACCAACTGTTGGAATATTGGCGACATCTATAACATGCAAAGTCATCAAAACCTTTATCGTAATCCCGGGGCTGTAACTGCTACTAACTGTTTTGATGCAAATGGAGCTGATTTTTATACACAAGGCACTAAGTTAGCTAGAACTTCTGTTGGAAGTGGTGAACTCTGCTACAAGGTAAATGCAGGCGGCGACAACTGGTATCAGAACCTTACAAGCACAGTTGATGCCTATCCCGTTCCCTTCTCTTCTCACAGCAAAGTATATGCCAACGCTTCCTTCAACTGCGATGGCACTCCAAAGGGTGATGTCGTTTATGGTAATAATAACGAAGAGCATCATGATGCACACCAAGAGGGTGAAGACGGTTTCTGCTCTGTTTGTGACCTTTTGATGACATTCAAATCTGACTTCATGACACCTGTCGACGGATACTACGAAATCTCTAACAACAAAGAACTTTGTTGGTTTGCTGCAAAAGTTAACACAGAAGATCCCAATGTAAATGCTCGTTTGATGAACGACATCGACATGGTTAATGCATACAGCTACACCCCAATCGGAAAAGATCCAAATAATAAGTACAACGGCACATTCGATGGTCAAGGTTTCCGCATCAAGAACCTGACAATTGACAACGATGTGAAGGAACAAGGTTTGTTCTCTGTATGTAACGGTGCAACCATTAAGAACCTCATCATGGATGCATCATGTACTATCAAGAGCACAGGGGTTACTAATGCGGCATTTGTAGCTGTATGTAATGGTTCAGGCACTTTGACCTTCGAAAATTGTGGCAATGAAGCGAAAGTCATTGGTAGCAAAAACAACAACGCTGCATTCCTTGCATTCAATTGGGTTGCAGGTTCAAATCTGACAGTATCATTCCGCAATTGCTACAATATCGGCGAGGTATCTGGCGGTTGGGACAATTGCGCGTTCATTGGATGGAATAGCAGCTCAACTGTTACATTCGATAACTGTTGGAACATTGGCACAATAGAAAATGTGAATGGAGATGGCAACAACTGGGCAAGAAGCGGTAACAGTAAGACACTCACTAATTGCTACTCCACAAATAGCACATATAAGTTTGATGGCGCACTTAAAGAGGTAACAGATGCACAAGTAGCCGATGGCACACTCTGTGCAAAGGTCGGCTATGGCTTCCGTCAGAACATTGGTGAAGGCGGCGACGCTCATCCCAACTTCGTCAAGACACATGGCTTTGTTGCTCAGATTGGTGAGGCTGGTTACTCCACGATGTATAATGTTTACTCTGACGTAACTATTCCTTCTGGCATTGAAGCATACGCAGGTGTAGTATATGGAACAAGCCTTTCTCTCGTTGCTATTGAAAACAAGATTGCAGCAAGCGAGCCTGTTGTCCTGAAGTTGGCAGAAGGAATTAATGCAGGTCTCTTCAACTTCATGCCCACAAGCGGTGCAAGCGAGGCAGCAAGCAACGACCTCAAAGGTTCTACCGGCAATGTTACTGGTGGTGATGGCATCTTTGCTCTTGCACGGAAGGGTGAGCCTGCTAAAGTTGGCTTCTATCCCGTAGATTCTTCTGTAACCATTCCTGAAGGTAAGGCTTACCTTGAGGTAGCTACTAATACAGGTGGTGGCGGTGTCAAGGGCTTCACCTTCGTATTCGACGATGATGCTACAGGCATAAGCCTGATGGAAGATGGAAGAAGTCAGACGGAAGATGGCGCTATCTACAACCTTGCTGGTCAGCGCATCAACAAGATGCAGCGCGGCATTAACATCGTGAACGGCAAAAAGATTTTAAAATAAAGACCTTTAAGACCTTAGGGACTTTAAGGACCTTAGGGACCTTAAACAAGAAAACAAAGATGAAAAAGACATATATCATACCGGCAATCTTTGCCGTTGAGCTTGGCACATGCAAAATGATGGCAGAGTCAGTGGTAATTAACACGACCTATGAATCAACAAATCCAGACACTTACATTGGTAGTTCTGAACAAATCCTGACCAAGGAGAACAAGAGTATCTGGGACGAGGAATGGTAACAGACTTGCGTCTGATGTAAGAAGTAAGATGTCAGACGTAAGATGTAATAAAAAAAGAACAGAGGCAGACGATTACTCGCCTGCCTCTGTTTGTATTAATTTTTAACTTTTAACTTTTAATTTTTCATTTTTCATTTTTAACTATCTAGTGTGCAAGTGCTCCGATGAGTGCTGCGAGCGAAACAGTTGCCACTACGCCTGCTGCAACACCGGCTGCTACGTTATTGTCAACGACTACGACTTCGCGGTGGTGAGCCATGTGACGGCGGTGTGCTTCCATGCGACGCATCTCTTCAATGCGACGTGCCTCCTCCATCCTTCTGCGCTCTTCCATGCGACGACGCTCCTCAATCATACGACGTTCGTGCTTTGACATCTTATGAACAACGGGCATGCCATGGTCGCCGTGATGTGCCACTACGATACCTCTTTCGTTCACGTGATAGACATTATTCCTTGCACTAACCTTTGCGTATGCATTCATATTGCCCATAGCCATCATGATGGCAAATGCGGCGAAGTAAATCATCTTTTTCATAACCTTTGCTTTTTGTGAGTTAAACAATCTTGTTCTTTGTTTCTGATGCAAGAGACTTCTGTCTTAACTGCACTGCAAAGGTACGGCAAGAATCTAAGGGATGAAGGATGTTTTTCCCTAAAGTGTAGGAGGAATTTCCCTACGCTTTAGGAGGAAGATGCCCAGCAGACATACAGGAGCAGAGAGGGCATTCATGAGGAAGTAGTTGCTGAAGCCCATTTGCTCCACGAGCCAGCCACTCAATGCCATCGGCACAATGAGGGCTGCAGAGACAAGGGGAATCTGCAGCATGTTGATGGTGTTGCGGTAGCGAGCACCCGAGATAGCGCTAACAGGAAGTCGGCATATGCCAATTCCCAAGCCAAACAGCAACTGGGCTGACATCGTGCAGAGGCAGAGCTGCCAAAGGCTTTGCGGCGGCCATACGGTCATGCCCAGATAGACGAAAGGAGAGAGTACGATGCACAGGGCCATCGGCCAGAAGAGACGAGGGAGCGTATAGTGCTTGATGAGCCTTCGTCCCACAAAGAGTCCAATGCTGAACGCAATGACGCCAACAGTGCCTTGTGCGAAGCCTATCTCCTGCATCGTGCATTGCAATCCACCTTGCTCGTGCGACATATATAAATATAGTACGCGCGCGTAGAACATCAAGCCTTGTGGCAAGAGCAGCAGGAAAAGGATGAGTACCGGCTGCCACCAATTGGGCTGACGGCGGATGCGGTCTATGATGCGAAGCTCTGCCTTGACAGACGCACCCACACTATGCTTCGCGCCACTGTCGCCTACGCGAGGGCTCTGCAGCCAGATGAGGTGGTGGAAGGTGAAGAGCAGGAACAGTCCTGCTGCCACATAACATCCCATCGCCCACGAGTAACGTATCTGACGGAAATAGACCTCCAACGTACCAACAAGGAAGATAAGCGCTCCATAGGTAAAGATGACTGCCACTTGCGAGCATGCCATCTTGGGAGCCGTAAGCAGACGCTGGAAGACAGGACGCAGCATGCGCTCATAGTACATGCGTGCCGCCAGTTCGTGCCAGGCGCAAAGCAGGCTGACAAGCAACAGAGCGAAGAAAGGTGAGAGTTGAGAGTTGAGAGTTGATAGTTGATAGTTGATAGTTGACAGTTGGATAGTCGTGGGTTTGAAGGAGAAGGCCAGGAGGACGAGACTCACGAAGAGCAATACCTCGATAAGGTGGAGTTGCTGCCGGAAGTGCCCTACCCTTCTTACCCATGCACGCATGAAGGACTTTAGCACCCAAGGCAAGAAAAGAAGGGCAGAAAAGAACGTTGCCTTTGCTGGTGCCAGCCCCAATTGGAGCAGCATCAGCAGGGCAACGTATGTGACAATTGCTGCAGGAATCTCTTCCGCAGCAAAGAGTGTCAGGAACCAAGCCCCCCTCCCAACCTCCCCCCGAGGAGGGAGGCTTTCTCTCCGCCTTCTTCCCTCCTCCTCGGGGGAGGGATTGAGGGTGGGGGCTTTAATAGCTTCTTGCGATGAGGACACGCGCCTTGCTTGGTTTGCCGGTTACCATATCCACACCAGGTGTCTGCTCGAAGCCGAAGGGCACGCAACGAATTGTTGCCTGCGTCTCTTCCTTGATGCGAGCTTCCGTCTCGGCTGTGCCGTCCCAATGACAGAGGAAGAAGCCGCCGTCCTTAACGCGCTCCTTGAACTCCTCGTAGTTGTCGCACTCGTAGATATGTGCGTCGCGGAAGGTCTTGGCCTTCGTGAAGATGTTCTTCTGGATGTCGCCAAGCAACTCCTGAACATAAGCGGCAATGCCTTCGAGCGGACGTGTCTCCTTTTCGAGCGTATCGCGACGCATCACCTCGACTGTACCGTTCTCCAAGTCTCTTGCTCCAAGCACGAGACGAACAGGCACACCCTTCAGCTCGTAGTCAGCGAACTTGAAGCCAGGACGCTTATTCTCGGCATTGTCATACTTAACGCTGATGCCCATCTTCTTGAGCTCGTCGATGATAGGAGCAACAGCTGCATCAACAGCTGCCATCTGTTCGGGCTTGCCGCCAATAGGAATGATGACTACCTGAATGGGAGCCAAGGCAGGAGGAAGAACGAGACCATTATCGTCGCTGTGCGTCATGATGAGAGCACCCATGAGTCGTGTGCTTACACCCCACGAGGTTGCCCAAGCATATTCGGGTTTGTTTTCCTTGTTGAGGAACTGTACTTCGAAAGCCTTACCGAAGTTCTGGCCAAGGAAGTGGCTGGTGCCGCTCTGCAGAGCCTTGCCGTCCTGCATCATAGCCTCGATGGTGTAAGTGTCAAGAGCGCCAGCAAAACGTTCCGTCTCGCTCTTGACGCCCTGAACAACAGGCACAGCCATATACTCTTCTGCGAACTTTGCATAGACCTTGAGCATCTGCTGAGCACGTGCCTCGGCCTCTTCCCTGGTAGCATGAGCCGTGTGGCCCTCTTGCCAAAGGAACTCGCTGGTGCGCAGGAAGAGACGTGTACGCATCTCCCAACGCATCACGTTACACCACTGATTGACCAGCAGAGGCAGGTCGCGATAAGACTGAATCCAGTTCTTGAAGGTGTTCCAGATGATGGTCTCTGACGTTGGACGAATGATGAGTTCCTCTTCGAGTCGAGCAGCAGGGTCAACCACAACGCCATCGTGCGTCTCGTTTGTCTTGAGGCGATAGTGCGTCACGACGGCACACTCCTTAGCGAAGCCTTCCACATGCTCTGCCTCTTTCGAGAGGAAACTCTTGGGGATGAGCAAGGGGAAGTAAGCATTCTGCACGCCAGTCTCCTTGAACATATCGTCGAGGGTGCGTTGCATCTTCTCCCATATTGCATAACCGTAAGGCTTGATGACCATGCAGCCGCGAACGTCGCTCTGCTCTGCCAGGTCGGCCTTAACCACCAGTTCGTTGTACCATTTGCTGTAATCCTCGCTTCTCTTTGTGAGGAAGTCTAATTCTTTTGCCATTACTAAAGATGATTTTATTTATTTTTCGGGTGCAAAAGTACAAAAAAAATATGAAATAAGAAAAAAACTATAAACCATAAACCATAAACTCTAAACTTTTTATATATCTTTGCAATTGAAAAGAGAATCAACAATCAATATTAACTCATAAAATTAATTCAAATGAAAGCAAAGAAATTCCTTTTGGGTGCTTTGGCAATGGCTTTGGTGCTCTCTGGTTGTAACATGAACAACACCACAAAGGGTGGTCTCATCGGTGGTGCTGGCGGCGGTGCACTTGGTGCAGCTATCGGTGCAGGTATTGGTGCTTTGGCTGGTGGTTCAAGTGGTGCAAAGCTTGGTGCAGCCATTGGTGCTGGTGTGGGTGTAGCTGGCGGTACAACTGCTGGTGTGCTCATCGGTAAGAAGATGGATAAGGCTAAGGCAGCAGCCGAGGCTGTGGCTAACGCTCAAGTTGAGACCATTACCGACAAGAACGGTCTGGAAGGCGTAAAGGTTACGTTCGACAACGGCATCCTCTTCAAGGTTGGTAAGAGCGACCTGAAGGCTGACGCACAGAACTCTCTTCGTCAGTTTGCCAACAATGTGCTGAACGTTTACACCGATTGCGACGTAGCCATCTATGGCTTCGCAAGCAGCGACGGCAGCGACGCTACGAACCTGACTCTCAGCCAGAATCGTGCTAATGCAGTTCGCGGATACTTGACAAACACCTGTGGCGTAAGCACTTCTCAGATCAAGAGCAGCACAGGTCTTGGTGAAGATCCCAACTACCTCGTTCTTGACGCAAACGGCAAGGAAGACAGAGATGCCAGCCGCCGTGTAGAGGTTTATCTCTATGCAAGCGAGGCTATGATCAATGCCGCCAACGCAGGCACTCTGCAGTAAAGCAAAGGTTCTAGGAATGCCTAGGAAGTTCTAGGAAACCTAGCTCATGAGAAAACTACAACTTCTATTGCGATGGATTGTGCTCCTGTTCTTTGGGAGCACAATCCTCGCTGTTTTAATATATAAGTGGTGCCCAGTTTATGTAACGCCACTTATGATAATCCGTTGTGCCCAGCAAGTCAGTCACGGAGAGAAACTGCGCCTCAAGCATCATTGGGTGCCGCTCGACTCGATGAGCATCTATATGCCCGTAGCCGTGATGGCAAGCGAAGACCAGCGTTTCCTCACGCATAACGGCTTCGACTTCATCGAAATCAACAAGACACTCGAGGAGCGTCGCTCTGGGAAACGCTTTCGTGGAGGCAGCACCATCAGTCAGCAGACAGCCAAGAACGTTTTCCTTTGGCCTAAAGCAAGCTGGGTTCGGAAAGGACTGGAGGCTTATTTCACCGTTCTCATCGAGTTCATCTGGGGCAAAGAGCGCATTATGGAGGTTTATCTCAACTCCATCGAGATGGGCGACGGCATTTATGGAGCCGAAGCAGTTGCCCAGCAACATTTTGGCCGCAGAGCAATCACCCTGACGCGTCCCAACTGTGCCCTTATCGCCGCTACGCTGCCGAATCCACTCAAGTTCAGTAGCAAAGAGCCTTCTTCCTACATGCTCAAGCGGCAGACTGCCATCATGAATCAGATGCGCCATATTGATGTCTTTCCAAGGAAGAAAGATTAAGCCCAAACGTCTTGTCTGTTAACTTTGCAAATTAGATTAGTCAGAATTCTGCAAAATTATTGACAACAAAATTCAGACTTGCAGAAGGGTCACAAAACATGACACGTTAACTTGCCAAACTTCACACGTGAAAATGCAAAACTTCACACGTGAAGTTTGGCAACTTCACAGCAGAACTTTTTACTCCCCACAAGTCAAAAGAGCAAGAACTTCATTTTCAAGAAGTTGGAGAGGAGTGCCTTTTACACCCTTTTTGCAGGGAAAAACGAATGAATTTGGCTTGCAGATTCATCCCCAAAGACGCATCTCTGCAGGAAGAATCTTTACATTTTCCTGCAATCATATCACCTCAATTCCAATTATCCCGCTTTTGGCTTTGAAAACTTTTTAAGGCAAAAAATGCACTTTTTGCTATATAGAGTTTGCAATTTGCAAAGTTTTTTGTATCTTTGCAGCGCAAAAACTATATAAATATATTATGTTCGAGTCTTTCTATAGAATGCATCAGTATCTGGTGGAACGCACACAGGCGCCCATCAGACGTGCCTTGATGGATGAAATTGATTGGCACAAGCGACTTATCGGCATTAAGGGTAGTCGCGGCGTAGGCAGAACAACTTTCCTGCTCCAGTATGCGAAAGAGAACTTCGGTCCGAGAGATCGCAGGTGTCTCTACATCAACATGAACAACTTCTACTTCCAGGGGAAGACGCTCTTCCAGTTTGCCCAGGAGTTCATGCAGGCTGGTGGTAAAGTCTTGCTCATCGATCAGGTGTTCAAGTACCCAGATTGGAGCCACGACCTCAGGCTCATCTACGACCGCTGCCCACACCTGAAAGTGGTCTTTGCGGGCTCAAGCGTGATGCGATTGAAAGAGGAGAATCCCGAGCTGAACGGCATCTGCGCAAGCTACAACCTGCGTGGCTTCTCTTTCCGCGAATACCTGAACCTCCGGGCAGGAACAAACTTCCGTCCCTACACCATTCGTGAGATTCAGAACCGACACGAGCACATTGCTGAGGAAGTCCTGCAGCAAGTCAATCCTTTGGACTACTTCAACGACTATCTGCATCACGGATACTACCCCTTCTTCCTCGAGAAAGCAAGCTTCATCGAGAACCTGCTGAAGGCTGTCAACATGATGATTGAGGTGGACATCCTGCTCATCAAGCAGATCGACCTGAAGTATCTGACAAAGATAAAGAAGTTGCTCTACCTGCTTGCTACAGGCGATTACGGAGCTCCCAACGTCAGTCAGTTGGCTCAGGACCTGCAGACCAGCCGTGCAACAGTAGTGAACTACATCAAGTACCTGACTGATGCCCGTCTGCTCAACATGCTCTATCGTCCAGGCGAAGACTTCCCCAAGAAGCCCGCAAGCATCCTGCTTCACAACACGAACCTGATGTACGCCATGATGCCCGACTTCAACGACGAGCAGATGATTATGGAAACCTTCTTCCAGAACGCTCTCTGGGGCCGTCATCAAGTGCAGAAGGGCGACCGCAGCTGCACCTTCATCGTGGACAAGAACATGAGATTCCGCATCTGCCTGGAGCAACCCAAACGCAAGAACACAGACGTGCTCTACGCCCTTGCCGGCATCAAGGAAGGCTTGGAACAAGAGATTCCACTCTGGATGTATGGATTCCTCTACTAAAAAGGTGAAGAAGGAAATAGTAGATAACGTATAAAAACACATTTTATAAAATATAAACTGCCCATGACCCTGCAAAGCAGTTCCCTCGCCCTAAAGGGAGAGGGTTAGGGAGAGGGTCTGTAATTTGGTATGAAGCAAAAGAAATTTGTGACTTGGGATGGCAATACCTGTGCCGGACATGTGGCTTATATGTTCAGCGAAGTAGCTGCCATCTACCCCATCACTCCCTCATCTCCTATGGCGGAGCATGTTGACGAGTGGGCCGCTCAGGGTCGTAAGAACCTCTTCGGCGACACAGTAATGGTTCAGGAAATGCAGAGCGAAGGCGGTGCAGCTGGTGCCGTTCATGGTTCGTTGCAGGCTGGTGCCCTCACAAGCACCTTCACTGCCAGCCAGGGCCTCCTGCTCATGATTCCAAATATGTACAAGATTGCAGGCGAATTGTTGCCCAGCGTCTTCCATGTTTCTGCCCGTACACTTGCAACTCACTCTCTGTGTATCTTTGGTGACCACAGCGATGTGATGGCTTGCCGTCAGACAGGCTTTGCCATGCTGGCAGAAGGTAGCGTTCAGGAAGTGATGGACCTCAGCGCTGTTGCTCATCTTGCTGCACTCGAGGCTCGCGTGCCTTTCATCAACTTCTTCGATGGATTCCGCACCTCTCACGAGTATCAGAAGGTCGAACTTCTTGAAGAGGACGATGTTCGCGACCTCGTGAATCAGAAGGCTCTCAGCGAGTTCCGTGCTCGTGCCCTCTCTCCTGAACATCCTCAGGCAAAGGGTATGGCCGAGAATCCAGAGACATTCTTCGCTCATCGCGAGAGCTGCAACCGCTACTATGATGCAGTTCCTGCTATCGTAGAGAAATATATGGCTGCCATCAGCGAACGTACAGGTCGCAAGTATGAGCTCTTCAGCTACTATGGTGCTGAGGATGCAGAGCAGGTCATCATCCTGATGGGTTCTGCTTCTGAGGCTGCTCGCGAGGCTATTGACTACGCAAATGCTAACGGCAAGAAGTACGGTATGGTGAGCGTTCACCTCTATCGTCCTTTCAGCGTGAAGCACCTGCTGGCTGCAGTTCCCAAGACTTGCAAGCGCATCGCTGTGCTTGATCGCACAAAGGAGCCTGGAGCAAATGGCGAGCCTCTGTACCTCGACGTTCGCGACGCATTCTATGGTCAGCCCAACGCTCCTATCATCGTAGGCGGCCGTTATGGTCTCGGCTCTGCCGACGTAACGCCCACCATGATGCTCAGCGTCTATGAGAACCTCGAACTGCCTCAGCCTAAGAGCCAGTTCACCGTTGGTATCGTGGACGACCTCACCTATACTTCTCTGCCCGTCAAGGAAGAGATGGCCCTTGGTGGCGAAGGCATCTTCGAAGCCAAGTTCTTCGGTCTTGGCGCAGACGGTACTGTTGGTGCCAACAAGAACAGCGTCAAGATTATCGGCGACAACACAAACAAGTACTGCCAGGCTTACTTCAGCTACGACTCGAAGAAGAGTGGTGGCTTCACTTGCTCACACTTGCGCTTTGGCGACACACCCATCCGCAGTACTTATCAGATTAAGACGCCTAACTTCGTGGCTTGTCACGTTCAGGCTTACCTGAGGATGTACGACGTGATTCGCGGCCTTCGTCCAAACGGCCAGTTCCTCTTGAACACCATCTTCGAGGGCGAGGAGCTCGTGAAGTTCATTCCTAATAATATTAAGAAGTACTTCGCAGAGAAGAACATCACGGTCTATTACATCAACGCCACAAAGATAGCACAGGAGATTGGTCTCGGCAACCGCACGAACACCATCCTGCAGAGCGCATTCTTCCGCATCACAGAAGTCATCCCCGTTGAGCTCGCAGTAGAGCAGATGAAGAAGGCTATCGTGAAGTCTTACGGCAAGAAGGGCGAGGACGTCGTGAACATGAACTTTGCAGCCGTTGACCGTGGTGGCGAGTACAAGGTGCTGCCCGTTGATCCCGCTTGGAAGAACCTGCCAGCCGACGAGGCTCCTGTATATGACGAGCCCGAGTTCGTTACGAAGCTTGTTCGTCCCATCAATGCCCAGAATGGTGCAGACCTTCCAGTCAGCGCTTACAAGGGCTACGAGGACGGTGCTTGGGAGCAGGGCACTGCAGCTTACGAGAAGCGTGGCGTAGCAGGCTTCGTTCCTGTTTGGAACCCTGATAACTGTATCCAATGTAACAAGTGTGCATTCGTTTGTCCTCACGCTTGCATCCGTCCTATCGTAATGGACGACGAGGAAGTGAAGGGCTTCGAAGGCAAGTCAATCGAGATGAAGGCTCCTGCAGCAATGAAGGGTATGCACTTCGTCATGCAGGTCGGCGTGAAGGACTGTCTGGGTTGCGGCAACTGTGCCGACGTTTGTCCCGGCAATCCAAAACTTGGCGGTCCTGCACTCAAGATGGTGCCTTACGACGACTCAAGCGCAGAGGCTGCACAGGAAGCAAAGAACTGGGATTACTGCGTGAAGAAGGTCAGCTCGAAGCAAGACCTCGTGGACATCAAGCAGAGCCCGAAGAACAGCCAGTTCGCTCAGCCTCTCTTCGAGTTCAGCGGTGCTTGCTCTGGTTGCGGCGAGACTCCTTATGTAAAGCTCATCAGCCAGCTCTTTGGTGATCGCGAGATGGCATCCAACGCAACAGGTTGCTCCTCAATCTACTCTGGCTCTATTCCTTCCACACCTTACACCAAGAACGCGAAGGGTCAAGGACCTGCTTGGTCGAACTCCCTCTTCGAGGACTTCTGCGAGTACGGCCTTGGTATGGTACTTGGCCGCAAGAAGTTGCGCAACAGAATGCGCAAGCTGGCCGAGGAACTCGTGAATACTACAGCCTTCGACTGGATGCGCGAGGCTACACAGAAATGGCTCGACACATTCGACGACTCTACCGCCAACCGCAAAGCAACCGATGAATTCGTTGCCGCTCTGGAGAAGGCTATACTGCCCATCGATGGAGCCATCGAGTTCTGGCAGGGCAAGGGCAAGGAACTGTATGGCGCCGAGGTGGCTGCACAGAAGTTGCAGGAAGCCAAGGATGCCAAGGCAGCAGGCAGCCCCATCTGCCCGTGCCGCGGATGTGCACTCGAGAGCGAACTGCTGGCGAACAAAGACAAGCTGGCTAAGGCAAGCCAATGGATTATCGGTGGTGACGGCGCAAGCTACGACATCGGTTATGGTGGCCTCGACCACGTAATCGGTTCTGGCGAGGACGTTAACATCTTCGTTATCGATACAGAGGTTTACTCCAACACTGGCGGTCAGGCTTCGAAGGCCACACCAATCGGTGCTATTGCTCAGTTCGCTGCCAACGGTAAGCGCGTGGGCAAGAAGGACCTCGGCCTGATGCAGGCTACCTATGGCAACGTCTATGTGGCTCAGGTGGCTATGGGTGCAGACCAGAGCCAGTGCTTGAAGGCCTTCCGCGAGGCTGAAGCTTGGCACGGACCTTCACTCATCATCGCTTACGCTCCCTGTATCAACCACGGCCTGAAGGCTAAGGGAGGTATGGGCAAGAGCCAGGCTGAGGAAGCTAAGGCTGTTGAATGCGGATACTGGCACCTGTGGCGCTACAATCCTGCTCTGGCTGAAGAGGGCAAGACTCCCTTCCAGCTCGACAGCAAGGAGCCCGATTGGGATAAGTTCCAAGAGTTCCTCGAGGGCGAGGTTCGCTTCCTCTCTCTGAAGAAAGCCGCACCCGAAGAGGCTCAAGAGCTCTACGACGCTTGTAAGGCTGCTGCTCAGCGCCGCTACAAGACCTACGTTCGCAAGACGCAGGAAGACTGGAGCCTTTAATAGAAACCGTTATTGCGAAAAGCGCTTTAACGTCATAACAGTAGGGACGCTTCGGCGTCCCTACATTATTTAAATTACTATGAAAAACTTCTTCGTACTCATATTCGCTTTAATGGCCCTCGCTTCGAAGGCACAGGTGCAGAATATGATTGTTTACAGAAGCGATGGCTCAACCATTCGTTGTGATGTGGAAACGGTTGACAGCGTCGCTTTCGAGGCTGTTCCGAAGTGGAGCAACCGTTCACAAGAGGCTAAGAACCTACTCTCCTACCTTGAGGAGAATGTCGGCCAAAAGATACTGACGGGCACTCATGCTTGCGTGAACTACAACATCAACGAAGCCAAATGGGTATTTAAGCACACGCGGAAATACCCAGCCATCAACACGTTCGACTTCATCCACGACATACATTCCTCTTCGAATGGCTGGATAAACTACGCGAGCAACACAATTTGGCAGAACTGGGCTAACGCAGGCGGCATCGTCTCGGCAATGTGGCATTGGAACATGCTTACGAACGACAGCACCGACTGGACTTGCACCCCAGGCTCCGAACCCAAGCAAACCAGTTTCCGACCCTCAGGAATCTTCTCACCGAACAGCGACGACTACAAAACGATGATAGCCCGCATCGACCAAGTCGCTATGTGGTTGAAATCCACCAAGACAGCCAAAGTGCCTGTTCTGTGGCGCCCCCTTCACGAAGCACAAGGCAACTGGACGGAAGCCAATCCAGGCACAGACTGGCACAAAGCATGGTTCTGGTGGGGAGCTGACGGACCAGAAGCATTCGTAGAACTATGGAGAGTGATGTACGACCGCATGGTGAATTATCATGGCCTTACGAACCTCATCTGGATCTTTAACGCAGGAGACTCAAAGCGCTGGTACCCAGGCGATGAATACGTCGATATTGTAGCGTACGACTTCTACAACAAGAACCTCAGCGAGATGCACTGGTGGTACGACTACTTCCACGAAAACTACCCAGGCAAACTCTATGCCATCAGCGAATTCGGAAGCATTCCGAAACTCTCGCAGCTGTGGGAAGACGGTCAGCACTGGAGTTTCCTCATCCCTTGGTACGACTACGACCGCACGAACAAAACAAGCGGCGATGCCTTCAACAGCACCGACCACAACAACGCCAACATCGACTGGTGGAACGATGCTCTGGAGCAGGATTGTGCCATCACGCGCGACGAATTGCCAAGGAATTAGTATTCTTTGGCCAACACACCTGAACACCTGATTCAACACATTATATTTAATTTATAAATCCCCTATAGGGCGTTCGTCATTCCCCTATAGGGCGTTGAGCATTCCCCTATAGGGCGTTGAGCGTTCCCCTATAGGGCGTTTGGCACCCTAATACTTGTGGCTGCCATTTTTTGTCGACTAAATATGCAGCCGCAATATCATTTTGCGCATATAATATATAATAATGTGACGTTTTGTTGGCCAAAAGAAAGATTTATGCTAACTTTGCGGCCAATTCGCGTACGCGAGAAAGATTAAGGATTATGAAACATCAATTGAGAAGCTCAGTCTGCACCGAAGGTCGTCGCATGGCTGGAGCACGTGCTCTTTGGGTCGCTAACGGCATGAAGAGGGAACAGTTCGGCAAGCCAATCATCGCTGTCGTCAACTCGTTCACACAGTTCGTCCCCGGTCATACACACCTCCACGAGATAGGACAGATTGTCAAGCAAGAGATAGAAAAGCTCGGTTGCTACGCAGCTGAGTTCAACACCATCGCCATCGACGACGGCATCGCCATGGGTCACGACGGCATGCTCTACTCCCTACCCTCGCGCGACATCATCGCCGACTCGGTGGAGTACATGGTAAATGCTCACAAAGCAGATGCAATGGTCTGCATTTCCAACTGCGACAAAGTGACCCCAGGTATGCTGATGGCTGCCATGAGACTGAACATCCCGGCCGTCTTCGTAAGCGGCGGACCAATGGAATCTCACAAGCTCAACGGTGAGAACGCTGACCTCATCACGGCAATGGTGAAAGGTGGCGACCCAACCGTCAGCGACGAGGAACTGGCTCAGGTGGAGCAGATGGCTTGCCCGGGCTGCGGTGCTTGCTCAGGTATGTTCACAGCCAACTCTATGAACTCGCTGACCGAAGCCATCGGACTCTCGCTCCCTGGCAACGGAAGCATCCTCGCCACACACAAGAACCGCATACAGCTCTTCAAGGACGCTGCCAAGATTATCGTAAAGAATGCCCTAGCTTACTACGAGGACGGCGACGAAAGCGTACTGCCACGCAGCATCGCAACCCGTCAGGCTTTCCTCAACGCCATGACACTCGACATCGCCATGGGCGCAAGCACAAACACTGTGCTCCACCTGCTTGCAGTCGCTCAGGAAGCTGAAGTGGACTTCAAGATGAAGGACATCGACCAGCTGAGCCGCAAAGTGCCCTTCCTCTGCAAGCTCTCGCCGAACTGGCAGAAGTACAGCATTCAGGAGGAGAACCGTGCTGGAGGCATTCTCGGCATACTTGGCGAACTCGCTAAAGGCAACCTGCTCGACCTCTCCTGCAAGCGCGTCAACGGCGCCACACTTGGCGAAGACATTGAGAAATACAGCATCACAGGCAAGACCATCGACCCAGAGGCAAAGCGCATCTATAGTAGCGCCCCTGGCGGCAAGTTCAGCAACGTGATGGGCTCGCAGGAAACATACTTCGAGACACTCGACACAGACCGCGAGAACGGCTGCATCCGCGACATCGAACACGCCTACATGAAGGATGGCGGAATGGCTGTCCTCTTCGGCAACATCGCTCAGGACGGTTGCGTCGTCAAGACTGCTGGCGTTGCTCCTGAGCTCTGGCACTTTGAGGGGCCGGCCGTCTGCTTCGACTCTCAGGAAGACGCTTGCGAAGGCATTTTGGGCGGCAAAGTGAAGAAGGGCGATTGCGTTGTCATCACGCACGAAGGCCCGAAAGGCGGTCCTGGCATGCAGGAGATGCTCTACCCCACCTCGTACATCAAGTCGATGCACATGGGCAAGGAATGCGCCCTCATCACCGACGGACGCTTCTCAGGCGGCACAAGCGGCCTCTCCATCGGACACATCAGTCCCGAGGCAGCCAGTGGCGGCAACATCGGAAAGATAAAAGACGGCGATATCATCGTCATCGACATCCCCAGCCGCTCCATCAACGTGAAGCTCAGCGACGAAGAACTTGCAGCTCGTCCACAGCAACCCCTGTGTCGCAACAGAGTCGTAAGCAAAGCATTGAGGGCTTATGCGCAATCTGTTGCAAGTGCTGACAAGGGCGGAATCAGAATAATCGATTAACTATGGTAAACGAAAAGATATCAGGTGCAGAGGCTTTGATGAGAAGCCTTGAACACGAAGGTGTAGATGTGCTCTTCGGCTATCCTGGCGGCGCTATCATGCCCACCTACGACGCCCTCTACGACCACAAGAAGACCCTTCATCACATCCTTGTTCGTCATGAACAAGCTGCCGTTCATGCCGCTCAGGGTTATGCCCGCGTCAGTGGTAAGGTAGGTTGTGCTATCGTGACAAGTGGCCCGGGAGCAATGAATACGATTACAGGCGTTGCCGATGCCATGATTGACTCCACGCCTATGGTCGTTATCTGCGGCCAGGTCGGCGCTGCCATGCTCGGTACTGACGCTTTCCAGGAGGTCGATGTGGTGGGCGTTACCCAACCTATCACGAAGTGGAACTTCCAGATTCGTCGTGCCGAAGACATCCCTTGGGCAGTGGCTCGTGCCTTCTTCATTGCAAAGAGCGGCAGGCCAGGCCCTGTTGTGCTCGACTTTGCGAAGAACGCGCAGACTGCCATGATAGAGTATGCTCCGCAGAAGGTCGATTTCATCCGCAGCTACAATCCCTATCCTCAGCCGGAAGAAGGCGCTATCGAGAAAGCCGCTCAGATGATTAACGAAAGCGTGAAGCCCTTCATGCTTGTCGGTCAAGGCGTAGAACTCGCCGGAGCAAACAAGGAACTGCTTGCCCTTTGCGAGAAAGCACAGATACCCTTTGGAGCAACATTGCTCGGCTTGTCTGCAGCTCCTTCCGACCATCCGCTCAATAAAGGAATGCTTGGCATGCACGGCAACCTTGCGCCAAACGTTATGACGAATCAGTGCGACCTGCTCATCGCTGTCGGTATGCGCTTTGATGACCGCGTAACAGGCAACCTGAAGACCTATGCTAAGCAGGCAAAGATCATACACTTCGAGATTGACCCATCCGAGCTTGGTAAGAACGTGAAGCCTACTCTCTCTGTCCTCGGAGATTGCAAGCAGACACTTCCAGCCGTAACGAAGCTTGTGCAGAAGGCTACTCATAAAGCTTGGATAGAAGGCTTCAAGCCATATGAAGAGAAAGAGTTCACAAAGGTTATCGATGCCGCCCTCAATCCCACAGAAGGCCCACTCTTGATGGGCGAAGTGGTGCGCAAGGTTAGCGAGGCAGCCAAGAACAAAGCCATCCTCGTGACCGATGTCGGACAAAACCAGATGTTCGGTTGTCGCTACTTCAAGTTCACGGAGCCTCGCTCCGTAGTTACCAGCGGTGGTTGCGGCACGATGGGCTTCGGCATTCCAGCAGCTATGGGTGCTTGCTATGGCGCTCCCGACAGAACAGTCTGCATGTTCTGCGGTGACGGAGGCTTCCAAATGACAATACAGGAGCTGGGTACCATCATGGAGAACCAGATTCCCGTGAAGATGATACTCCTGAACAACAACTTCCTCGGCAACGTTAGGCAGTGGCAATACATGTTCTTCAACAAGCGCTACTCCTTTACGCCCATGCTCAACCCCGACTACGAAAAGATTGCCGCAGGCTATAACATTCCTTGCCGTACCGTTATTGATCGCAAGGACCTCGATGCTGCCATCAAGGAGATGCTCAACACAAAGGGTCCGTACCTCTTGCAATGTGCTGTGAAGGAAGAAGACAACGTGCTCCCCATGACACCTCCAGGAGCCAATGTGGACGAGATGCTGCTTGAGGTTAATTAATAGTTCATAATTCATAGTTCATAGTTATGAAGACAAAGAAGAAAACAGGAAACGCCGAATGTGGCGATTGCAATACTTGCGGCAAATGTGACGAGTTGGAGCAGGCAAAGGAGATGCAAGGCTTCAATGAAGCTGTTTATGCTGCAGCAGCTATTGAGCGCGACAGCTTCGAGAAGAACTTGGCTCGTCAGCGCAGGGCCACTCTTGCTCAGGATGCAAGAGAAGGCAGCCAGAAGGAGACCTTCAAGCGTAATGCAGTGGCTCGTCCTGCTGTACCAGGTCACGAAGGTGCTTTGCTCAGTCACGACGGCTTGACGCTCTACACGCTCATCGTCTATTCCGAGAACTTCGCAGGTATCCTCAATCAGATAACCGCTGTCTTTACACGTCGGCAGGTCAACATCGAGAGCCTCAATGTATGCGCCTCTTCCACTCCTGGTGTCCACAAATACACGATTACCTGTTACTGCAAGCAGGAGATGGCAGAGATGCTGACCAAGCAAATCGAGAAGAAAGTTGATGTCTTGCAAGCCAACTGCTTTGTGGACGACGAGATATTCATCCTCGAAACCTCTTTGCTGAAGCTTTCCACACCGATGGTCCTTGCCAATCAAGACATATCTTGCATTGTTCGTCGCTATGATGCCCGCATCGTCGAGGTGAATCCAACATACACCATCGTCGAGAACACAGGCATCACAAGAGATGTGATAGAGCTCTTCACCCAGCTCGACGCGCTCGGTTGCGTCTTGCAGTTCGTCCGTACAGGCCGCATTGCAGTCACGAAGTCTTGCATTGAACGCCTCGATGCCTATATTGCGAAGCGCGAAGAAGAACACAACACTAATTCATAATTCTTAATTCATAATTCATAATTAAGGCTACGCCCCAGAATTTTCACAAAGAAGATAATCGTGAATTATGAATTAGTATTATGGACTATGAAGCTTTAGCTCGAGGTAAGTCAACTATGAATTATGAACTATGAATTATGAATTAATAGATAGATATCCTTTCTTTGTTGAGCCTTTCCATGTTGACTTCACCGGTCGCATCTTCCTTGGTGTACTCGGCAATCATCTGCTCAATGCTGCGGGCAATCACTCGCAAAGGCGCGGCTGGGGCATCGGTGCCTTGAACGAAACGCAGCACACTTGGGTGCTCTCGCGTCTCAGCATCGAGATGAACGAGATGCCTCGGCAATATGAGCATTGCGAAGTGAGAACTTGGGTGGAGAGCGTGATGAAGCTATTCACAAACCGTAACTTCTCCATCCATAATGCTGATGGCAAGCCCCTTGGTTATGCCAGAAGTGTATGGGCGATGATTGACTTGGAGACGCGGAAGCCTTGCGACCTGCTGACACTCTACGATGGAGACATCCTCCGATATATTGTGCCGGAGGAAGAGAACGTCTGCCCCATCGAGGGCCATGGACGCTTCCGCTTCCGCGAGCCACAGCTCATCCGCACCATCGACACCTATTACAGCGATGTTGACATCAACGGCCACATCAACAGCATCAAGTACATCGAGCACATCCTCGACCTTTTCCCAAAAGAGCGCTTCGAGCAGGGAGGCATCCGCCGCTTCGAGATAGCTTACAAGGCAGAGTCCTATCTTGGAGACCGCCTAAGCTTCTACGAACAGACAATAAGCGAGAAAGAGACCGACATAGAGGTCCGCAAGAACGAAGGCGAAGTGGTTTGTCAGGCAAAGGTCTGCTTCAAGTGATAAAAGCCCCTACATCTTTATGAAAAGAGAGATTGCCAACATCATCAAGTACCTCATTGTCTATGGCGTGCTTTTGGTAATGCCTATTGTCATTATCGCCATTTGCGAAGTGGTGAGGGACAGGCTACAAGGCGGCACGATGAGCAGCGACGAACTGAGCATCGCCCCCAAAGCAGCCGTCCTCATCGTAAGCCTTCTCGTTCTGTCTTACGGAATATACTGGTTCAACCGAAAGTATCCAGCAAGGGAAGAGCAAGAACATAACACGGCCAGTTTGTAAACTTAACACGCTTAGTTGGGCAACTTAACGTGTTAAGATGAGCGTTTTAACGTGTTAAGTTGGGAGACTTAACGTACCTCGGGAATTTTATACTAAAGAAAGTTCCGCAAGAATTAGGGACTGTTCCCTCTTCTCTTGCACTTGGGACTATATTTTTAAGCAAAAAGCAACGAACTTTCAATTTTTTGTTGTATCTTTGCACGCGATTAAACGGATAACACAACAAAAAGAAAGTACAATTTCAACAACAATAAATCTACTAGACTATGGCAAAAATGAATTTTGGCGGTGTCATCGAGGAAGTTATGACCCGCGAAGAGTTCCCTCTTGAGAAAGCACGTGAGATTCTGAAGGACGAGACGATTGCCGTTATTGGCTACGGCGTACAAGGTCCCGGTCAGGCTTGCAACCTGCGCGACAACGGCTTCAACGTGATTGTAGGCCAGCGTCAGGGCAAGACTTTCGAGAAGGCAAAGGCCGACGGATGGGTTCCAGGCGAGACGCTCTTCTCCATCGAAGAGGCTGCCGACAAGGGTACCATCGTGATGTGTCTGCTTTCCGATGCAGCTGTGATGAGCGTATGGCCCACTCTGCAGAAGTACCTCACTCCCGGCAAGGCTCTTTATTTCTCTCATGGCTTCGCAATTACTTGGAACGATCGCACTGGTTGCGTGCCCTCTAAGGACATCGACGTCATCATGGTTGCCCCGAAGGGTAGCGGCACAAGCCTGCGCACCATGTTCCTCGAAGGTCGTGGTCTGAACAGCTCTTACGCAGTCTATAACGATGCTACCGGTCGTGCTCTGGACCGCACACTTGCCCTCGGCATCGGTATCGGTTCAGGTTATCTCTTCGAGACCACTTTCCAGCGCGAGGCAACATCTGACCTCACTGGCGAGCGCGGCTCTCTGATGGGTGCCATTCAGGGTTTGCTCTTGGCTCAGTACGAAGTGCTCCGCGAGAACGGTCACACACCTTCCGAGGCCTTCAACGAGACCGTAGAGGAACTGACACAGAGCCTCATGCCTCTCTTCGCACAGAAGGGTATGGACTGGATGTACGCTAACTGCTCTACTACAGCACAGCGCGGTGCCCTCGACTGGTTCCCCCGCTTCCACGATGCAATCAAGCCCGTCGTAGAACAACTCTATGCAAGTGTGAAGTGTGGCAACGAAGCTCAGATCAGCATCGATGCCAACTCAAAGCCCGACTACCGCGTGGGTCTGGAGAAGGAACTGGCTGCTCTGCACGACTCAGAGATGTGGCGCACAGCAGAAACGGTTCGTAAACTCCGTCCCGAGAATAACTAATCCTCCCCCTTCTATCTCCCAAAAGGGAGGAGTAACGGAACAAAAGAAAGAGGCGAGCAGCAATGCCCGCCTCTTTTCATTTTAATTCTTAATTGCTTAGAAATAGTAGCCAAAGCTCAGTTTCAAGCCGACCTTGGTAGCTTCCTTGAAGTGATTGAAACACATGTCAACATAGAGCGATGGCTCCAATGTAACATGATCGTTCAGGAAGAAGCAGTAACCAGCTTCGAGGGGCAGATAGACATTGTGAAGAACGCTTGATTCTCCAAAATCACCACCGCTTACACCTACAAGACCATACTTGATACCAGTTCCGAAGAAGAAACCATGGTCCTGCATGTAGTAGCGGACACCAGCACCCAAGTCGAACTGATTCGAACCAGCTACATGATCCCAACCGATAAGGCCTTTCACCATCCAGTTGTTTACGAAGAAATAACCGCCTGCTGCTTCAATGTTCATGCAGAAACCTGGCTGCTTAGAATAACTTAGGCCAAAGCCACTCAATGAAGCATTTACATACTTCGTACCCTTCTCGAACTGTGCTGAAGCACTGAGAGTGAATGTTGCAAGAAGCAACGCAATAAAGATTTTTTTCATAATGTTAATAAATTAGGGGTTAGTATTATGATGAATAAATCTCTCAAAGAGAATAGCCAGCAAGACCATCATGACAAGTCCAGCTGTAAGACCAATCTCGAGCGAAAGGCGGAAGCCTTCTGGAGCAGTCATGATGTAACTGACGCTTACGACTGTCATGAAGAGGGCTGGCATGAACGCTATCCAGTAGAACTTCCTATGCTTTGCGAGCCAAACTGCTGCTGCCCAAAGCATGATGCAGGCAAGAGTTTGATTGGTCCAAGCAAAGTAGCGCCATAGTACGCCAAAGTCAATGAAGAACAGGCCTGTTGTGATGGCAAAAAGCGGCAGGCATAGCATGAGACGCTTCCAGATGTTCTTCTGACTGATGTGCAGGAAGTCGGCTGCGATGAGTCGGGCACTGCGGAAGGCTGTGTCGCCACTCGTAATGGGCGCTGCCACTACTCCAAGTATGGCAAGAACAGCTCCTACGGCTCCCATCCAACCTACGCTAATCTCCTTGACCACAATGGCTGGATTGCCCAAGGCGGCAAGTTTCTGGTAGGCTGTGGCTCCTTCTTCCCCAGGCAACATGCTTGCGAATTTAATTGCTGCTGCTGCCCAAATGAGTGCCACAACTCCTTCGGTTATCATGGCTCCGTAGAAGATTGGTCGCCCAAGGCGTTCGCTGGTGAGGCATCGAGCCATGAGCGGGCTCTGGGTTCCGTGAAAGCCACTAATCGCGCCACAGGCAATTGTGATGCAAAGGAGCGGGAAGATGGGCAAGCCTTTCGGGTGATGCGTCACAAAAGGTTCATCCATAATCTCCGGCATCCAACCCTCTTTCGTATAGATACCCCAGCAGATGCCAACTGCCATCACAAGCAAGGCAAGTCCGAAGACAGGATAAACTCTGCCAATGAGCTTGTCGATTGGCAAAAGCGTAGCAAGGATGAAGTAGAGGAAGATAGCGGTCAGCCAGAAGCCATTCGAGAAGAGCCAGCCTCGGTCGGGTGTCATGTTGTCGAGCAAGGAAGCCGGCGTTGTCACAAAGACTGCGCCAACCAGAACCAAGAGTACAAGGGCTCCGACTCGCATCACAATTCGCATTCCGTCGCCCAACTCGTTACCAATTATCTCAGGCAACGAGACGCCTCCCTGCCTGATACATATCATGCCACATAGGTAGTCGTGGACTGCTCCTGCGAAGATGCATCCAAGCACTATCCAAAGGTAGGCAGCCGGTCCATAGAGAATGCCCATGATGGCTCCGAAGATAGGGCCTGTACCTGCGATGTTGAGGAATTGTATCAAGAACACTCGCCAAGCTGGCATTGGGATGAAGTCCACGCCGTCTCGCTTGGTGTAGCAAGGCATCTGAGTCGAAGCGCTTGGACGAACCACTCGCTCAACAATTGCTCCATAGATTAAATAGCCAATGAGCAGGCAAACTAAGGAAACCGAGAATGTTATCATGGTTTTAGATTCTTAATCAAAAACAAAAGGGACACGATGAAGGTAAATGCTCCACCTATTATATAACCCATAGTCGTGTCCATGCCAAAGCCGTTCTCTTTATCTATAAGGATGAAGCAAGCACTCACAGCACACATGAAGACTGCGGGGAAGTAGGCTATCAGCCACGACCAACCGGGCAAGATGCCTTTTCCGTCGGTCCGAGACTTCAGGAAATGCGCGATTGTAAAGAAAGTGAAAGTCGCCAAGACTTGATTGAACCAAGAGACGTAGAGCCACAAAACCTTGAAGCTGCTGACGTTCAGCATGGCAATGGCTACAGCAAAGAGAGGGGCTGTGAGGATGAGACGTTTGACGAGTGGCTTCTGGTCATAGTGACTGAAGTCGGCCACAATCATGCGAGCTGCTCGGAAAGCACTGCCGCCAGTACTCATGGGGGCTGCCACGATGCCAAGCACGGCAAGCACCAGTCCTGCATTGCCCAACCAGTCGTTGCACATCCGTTCAACCAAAAGACCTGGATTCATCTTAGCCGTTCCACAAGCAGTCATGGCGTTGTAAAGCTTTTCATAAGGTGTGCTGCCTGCTATATCGAGCATATCGACGAACTTCATCGCAGCTGCAGCCCAAATGAGGGCAACCACACCTTCGGTCACCATCGCTCCGTAGAAGCAACGAAGCCCATACTTCTCGTTCTTGATGCAACGCGCCATCATAGGACTTTGCGTGGCGTGGAAGCCACTTACGGCTCCGCAGGCAATCGTGATGAAGAGGCCCGGGAAGAGAGGCGTATAGCTGACAGGATAATGGTCGCTGAATGCTTCGGCAAAAGAGGGAATGTTGCCTTCGTGCGTAAAGATGCCGAAACCGATGAGCACGGCCATGATGAGCAGTGCCGCGCCGAAGATGGGATAGATGTTTCCAATGACTTTGCTGATGGAAAAGATGGTTACAGCCAGATAGAAGACAAGAATCAGGACCGTCCAAATCAGGTTGGTATCGGCCACATCGAACAGCCTGAGTGTCAACTGTTCCATCAATCCTGCCGGTATCAGCACGAAGCTGGCTCCGACGCAAATCATCAGGACAAGCGACACAACTCGCATCACCAATCGGCAAACGCTGCCTAGTTCGTCACCGATTATCTCTGGCAAACCCATTCCGTCACGTCGAATGCTTATCATGCCGGCCATATAGTCGTGCATGGCACCGCCCAAGATGCATCCGAAGACTATCCAAAGGAAGGCAGCAGGTCCATAGAGGACGCCCATCATGGCGCCAAAGATTGGTCCTGTGCCTGCTATATTGAGGAACTGGACCGTATAGACTTTCCAAGTAGGCATCGGGATGTAGTCGGCTCCATCCTGCTTCGTGTAGCAAGGCGTTTTGCGATTCGGGTCAACGCCGAACACTTTCTCCACAAATGTGCCGTAGATAAAATATCCGAGCACCAACAGAGCCAACGCTATACAAAATGTGACCATAATAGGACGTAAGATGTAAGATGTCTGATGTAAGATGTTCTTTTGATGCTACAAAGTTACAAAAAAATCTTCATTCAACACTCTTAATTCTTCACTTTTTTCGTATCTTTGTGGCATGAAACATACATTATATATTATTATATACCTCTTTGCCTCCCTTTTCAGCACTTTTTCTGAGGCACAGAGCCTACATAAGAAGAGCGATTTCCTACCCAAAACCATCACCCCAGCCATTGAGGATGACGAAAATCTGCTCCCTTATCTGTATTCCCCTCTTGCGCCTAAATATGAGGTCAGAGCAGTTTGGCTGACCACAATCATGGGCTTAGACTGGCCGAAGACGAGGGCCACAAATGCAATAAACAGGGAGGCTCAGAAGGAAGAACTCTGCGAGTTGCTCGACCAGCTACAGGCCTGCCGCATCAATACGGTGGTCCTGCAGACCAGGATTCGCGGCTCAGTCATCTATCCGAGCGAAATAGAGCCTTGGGATGTCTGCCTGACCGGCACTTTCGACCGCGACCCTGGCTACGACCCGCTTGCCTTCGCTATCGAGGAAGCCCATAAACGCGGGATGGAACTTCATGCCTGGATAGTCACCGTGCCTGCCTTCAAGATAGAAAACGCCAAGAAGATGGGCAAGCGGAGCCTGTTCAAGACACATCCCGAACTGCTGAAGAAGCATGGCGACCAATACTATCTCGACCCAGGTTTGCCAGGCTCTTCTGCCTATCTCACCAAGCTTTGCAAGGAGATTGTAATAGGTTATGATGTTGATGGCATACACTTCGACTACATTCGCTACCCAGAGAATCCTGAGTCTTTTGCAGATGCGGCCACCTTCAAGAAGTATGGAAACGGCCAGAGCAAGCGGTCATGGCGAGAGCAGAACATCACCAGAATGGTTCGAGACGCCTATGAAGCTGTGAAAGACATCAAGCCTTGGGTACGCGTAAGTTGCTCTCCTGTAGGCAAATACAAAGACCTGAGTCGCTACTCGGCTAAGGGCTGGTCAGCACTGGGAGCAGTTTATCAGGACGCTCAAGGCTGGTTTCGCGAGGGCATCATGGACATGCTTCTGCCGATGATGTACTTCCAGGGCGACCACTTCTACCCGTTCGCCGTTGATTGGAAGGAGCATGACTATGGTCGGACAGTTGCTCCTGGACTCGGCATCTATTTCCTCCATCCAAAAGAGAAAGACTGGGATTGGGGCATCATCCAGCGAGAGCTCTGCTACCTCAGGCAGATGGGACTGGGCGGACAAGCTTATTTCCGCAGCCAGTTCCTGACCGACAACACGAAAGGCATCTACGATTATCTGCAGAAGACCTTCTATCCCTACCCTGCCCTGCTGCCTCCAATGACTTGGCAAAGCACATCGAAGCCTCAGAAGCCTTGGCTCGTATCGAAGGAAAGAGTTGGCGGCGTCAATGAAAAGATTGAGTGGACGACGGAAACGGAGAATTGCAGGTTTGTAATTTATGCCAGCAAGAAGCTGCCAGTCGATACGAGCAATCCGAAAAATATCGTCAGAGTAACTTACGACACAAACTACACCTACAGCCTGCTTAGCGCTTATTATCGTGGCTATCATCTCGCCATCACAGCCCTCGACCGCTACGGAAACGAGAGCCCCGCACTGGAGCTTTAGAAACGTAACGTGTTAAGTCGGGCGAGTTAACGTGTTAAGTCGGGCGAGTTAACGTGACTGTCACAAAATCACCTTGTATTGTGCATGAGCCTATAGCCCGAGAGACGATCATAACGAGCTCCCTGCTGACGAAAATAGACCAGCACCTCATACTCGTTTTCGGTCTCATAGAAGCTGCCCATCGTACGCTGCATCAAGCCGTCCTGTTGGATGAATTCGTAGCTGTAGTAGCCTTGCTTCAGCAGGATGGCTGCATGATAGCATTCGCGGGCTTCATCGTATTCCATCTTACAATCGGGGTTGAACGTCTGGCCTGCCCACCAGCCGCTCACATACACATCGCCACCTTCCAATCGAGGACTCTCGAGGAAGAAGTGTACGACCACGTATTCTGCCGTTGTCCAATCATCATAATTGTCTGAACTCCTGACCACATAAACGCCATTCTGGTCCTCTGTATAGCTATATGAATGGTCTATCACGGCAGGGAAGAGCGTTGCATGATAATAAGGCTCAAACCAATCGATGCGGTCCACTCCAGTTGCCGTTCTGTGCACGTCAAGAATCTCAAAACGATGATATTCGTTTCCAGCTGGGAAGATGAGATTGCGATTGTGCGTAAACTCGATTCCGTTAGGCTTACGGACGTTCGGAACAAGACCTTCAACCCTACTGTCCCAACGACGATTCTGCATGACGACAACCTTCAGTTCCTGTTCTGGGTCGATAACAGCAAGGCTTCCGTAGCCGACGGAAAGCGTCATTTGCTGGTGACGGTCGTTGAAGTCGATATCGGTATTGCTGCTCAGCTGGGCGATGATGCCAGCCTCGCGTTCATATATGCAGAAGCGGGCTTCCAGAACGGGCGTATCTTCCTCGTCCTCTTCGTAAATGAGAACACGATAGTTGCCGCTCAAGCGCAAACGAATCTCTTTCGAGGGAACACGAAGCTTGTAGTGCGTATAGATTTGGGTGGTGTTAAAGCTTTTCTCGAAATCTTCGACAAGTTGGTCGTTCAGGCCTTCAAGGTAGTCACTCTCAAAGATGCCATCTGTCACGTTCCAATCCCAATCACAATGATCAATATGGTAACGATAGCGCTTGTAATCGTGACTCATCTCGTCCCATTCGATGTCGATATACTGACGGCTTGCATAAAGGAGATATGGCGGCAAAGTGGGGTCGTCATCGACGGTTAAGGTGAGCGTCTTGATGTTTCGGTTGAAGATTTGCTGGGTCTGGGCATTAGTTGACAACGGACAACTGACGACAGACAACAGAAGGATGAGGATGCGAAGGATGCTCCCTTCGCTCTTGGAGGAGTCGCTTTCGCCCTTCAGAACAGGCAGTTGCCAATGGAACTTGACTGCCAGACAGCGGATGAGAATGACGATGAACGAGCTGAGCAAGGCACTTATCTCTACGCTCAATCCAAGCTCAAGACAAGCGACGTAAGCCACCCCGCCAGCCACACAAGCAAGGGCATAAATCTCGCTACGGAAGATGAGCGGAACGTCGTTCATCAGGACATCGCGAATGATGCCGCCACCAGCTCCAGTCACAGCTCCCATCGTGATTGCTACCCAATAGGGATGCCCGAATGTAAGTGCCTTTTCGAGGCCAACCACATTGAAGAGCGCAAGACCGATGGTGTCGAAGATGAACCAAGTATAGTTGTGGTGGATGATGTACTTGCCGAACATTCCTACAGCCAAGACGGCCAGGGCACAACAGACGAAATAGCTGCCATTCGTCATCCAAAACGGATTGACGCCCAGCATGAGGTCGCGAATCGTGCCGCCGCCAATAGCAGTTGCCATACCCACAATCCAAGCTCCGAAGATGTCGAAATGCTTGGTCGAGGAAAGACGAACGCCAGAGATTGCAAAGGCGAAAGTGCCGATGAACTCAATAATGACGAACGTGACAGGCAACCTCAACGTATCGCCCATATCCTGCAGGAATTCCAAGAGCATAACTAGAACTAAGAACTATGAACTATGAACTATGAACTATAAACTATGGACTACTCCGTCAGTCCTACTTTCGTCCATTCGTCGAGTAATGTCTGAGCATCACGTTTTGCCGTTTCAGCATCGACTTCATATTCCTGTTGAAGCAAGGAAGCCATTGTCTCGACGTCGAAGTCTTTATCGACAACGTTTTTCCAAAGGTAAGTAGCCGATTCGTTCAGGCTAATGACCTTGTTGAAGTCGATATTCTCAATTCCATAAGCCACGATGATGTGCTCTCCACAAACGTCTCGCAGCTCAAATCCTTTCTTGATTCTCATATTATTGCCTTATAAATGAATAGTAATACTCTTCTGAATGGTTTCAATATTCGCCACAATTTGATGCGACGAATCAGTTTTGGGTCGTTGGCAGGGATGATGCGATTGGGACGAATGTATTGCGTCACGACACCGCTCACATCACTTTCTTTGCAAAGTTCCACTCCTTTCAAATTGCCGTCGCCCTGAAGGGTCAGGTTCTCGCCTTGCTTTTCGATGATGCGATGCAGGACATAATGCCCTGGAGCAATTTGTGCAAGCACAGCATCGCCTACATTATAGCTGTTGCGCTTTTCGAGGAAGACACGGTCGCGCGTATGCTCGATGAAAGGTCGCATACTAAAGCCCTTGACATAGATAGCATAGGGTTTGCCCTCTCGTAGCATCTGCGACACTTCGCCCAGCCAAGCATCGTTTGGAAGTTCGTGACGAGGCTGATTGGAGGTCGTTCCATTCCGTTTCTGATAACGCCTTCGCCAAGGGGTCATCAAAACACGGGTCATGCGTTTGATTATAGATTTAAGACCGTTGCTCATCCCTCATCCCTCATCCTTAATCCTTAATCTTTAATCCTTCCCTGCTATTGTGTCGTGGCAAAGGATAGCAGCTTCCGCATTGGGAAGGCAACCAAGTTCATACATTCCGACGATTCGGATGAGTTCGCTTATGCCATCACAAACACCTTTATAGACGCGCTCGTCCCACTTCATATTGCTCATGGCTGGCAAGAGGTTGCAGAATGCCTCGACGGTACTGAGCTTACGAATCGAGTTCTCTGGTCGTTGCTGAATACGAACCAGACCTCCTATCGGGGCTTGAATGTTTCGGTAGCAACGCGTCTTTCCGCTCCAGGGAGAGCCATAAACGATGGCTTGTCCGTCGATGACCCGAACCACAGGATTGTCGTCGTTCATGAGGTCGCAACCGGGAACATTGTCGTACCATAGGCGCGTATGTGTACTTTTGCCCGTACCGCTTGGAGCAGTCATGAGATAACCCTTGCCATCGCATCGAATGACAGAAGCGTGCATGAGCATCGTGCCCATTTGGGCTGCAGCGAAAGCATAAGCCATCATCAAGGCATTGTTCAGGCCGTAGTTGCGTTGCACCCAAGTCTCTCCGAAGAGCGAGACCTGACATTCGGAGAAGTCCTTATTGCTTCGCATACGGCTGCAAAGGACATCGTTAATGTCATGAACTGCATATTGATAGCCGCCATCCGGCATGCGATACACACCATGATTGCAGCCTCCACAATCGAACACACCAATCTCTTCGCCATCTTCCTGCCATTCGAGATGATCATCTACGGTCATCTTGAAGAGAGGCGCTTCCGGTTCTTCTTCCAAACGGAACGGAGCAAACGATGGGATGAGCTGGTCGTCGTTTGTTTCATCAACGAAATTGACCACAAGCGAATGTCCACCTATCTTATAATAGTAACGCTTCATTCCTCCACCTCCACATATTCTGCTGCTTTGAAGCGGAATTGGCTGATATCGACCAACACCATTCGCAGGTCTTTATTTTGAACATAACGTTTGTGGAGAGACAGATATTGGCGTTCCATCTTCTTCCTTTTGGGACTGTAGAAGACGCATGGCACGTATGGTCCGCTCTTATATGCTGCTTCCAGATAGTGCTGCAACTGGAAGGAATAGAGTTGACGGTCCATCAGGAATTTCGTCTTCTTCTCTATGGTGACACTGTCAACAAGTTGCATGTCGGTGATGAAGACCATCGAGTCAACAAGTGAAATGCCCACGCCAATCATATAGACAGGCTTCTGGACGACTTTCTTCCGCTTTGCTTCAACGGGCTGCAGAGCAAACAAACTGAGCAGGCCACAACATATAATTAACTTTGTTATATTCATGAAGGTTAGGTATTATCGGGCGCAAAGATACGAAAAATCCCCGAACCCGCAAAGGATTCGGGGATTTTAGGATTAAAGATTAAGGATTTTAGGATTTAAGATTAAAGATTAAAGATTAAAGTTTTTTATTCGTCCAGTTCAATCACGTAGCTTACCTTGCGGCCGCTTGGCGTGATAGCCTTAATCCAGAGTGTGCGGTCTGTGCTTTGGTTAGCACTCTTCACTGCTTCTTCCCAATCCTCTACCGTCTTCATCTTCTGGTCGTTGACTTGCAGGATGATGGTACCCTTGGCTGCTCCGGCTGTCTTCATCTTGCCGTTCCTGATTGCAGTAATCGTCAAGCCATAATCGATGCTGAGCGACTTCTGTTCCTCTTCGCTGATTGGTTTGAGAGCAACGCCCATCTGGTCGAGGTCAACCTCTTCCATCACTTTCGTAGTGCCCTGCGTATTCCTCAGCGTAACGTTGACCTTATGCTCCTTCTTGCCGCGCTTGTAGGTGATGCTCACCTTGTCGCCAGGACGATGCTGGGCAATAGCTTCCTGCAGTTCAGACATCTTTGTGACTTTCTTTCCATCGAATTCAGTCACGACGTCGCCTTTCTCCAGGCCAGCCTCTTCGGCAGCACTTGCATCACTCACCTTATCCACATAAACGCCTTCCACCACATCGAGGTCGGGGTCGTTGCCCTTAGCCTTCTCACTGTCAATCCAGTTCGAGACGTCCATGCCCTGAACACCGAGGATAGCACGCTGTACGGTGCCATATACTTTGAGGTCAGCCACAACCTTATTCATAATAGAGGTAGGAATGGCAAAGCCATAACCGCTGTAACTGCCCGTCTGGCTGTAGAGCATAGCATTGATGCCCACCAGTTCGCCGCGTTCGTTGACGAGCGCACCACCCGAGTTACCGCTATTGATGGCAGCATCGGTCTGGATGAAGCTCTCGATACCGTTTGCACCAAGTGTACGAGCCTTTGCACTGACGATACCTGCCGTAACGGTACTGGTCAGGTTGAAGGGATTGCCGACTGCCAGCACCCATTGTCCAAGCTTCAGGTCGTCGCTGTTGCCAATCTTGATGGCAGGCAGGTCCTTAGCATCAATCTTGATGAGCGCAAGGTCGGTCGTAGCATCACAACCGATAATGCGACCCTTGAACTCACGATTGTCATTCAGCTTCACCTCGATAGCATCAGCCTCGCCAACCACATGATTATTCGTCACGATGTAGCCGTCGTTCGATATGATGACGCCACTGCCTGCAGCATGACGGTCGGGCTGCTTGTATTCGCGCTGCTGAGGTTGTCCACCCCTGCCGCCAAAGCCGAAGAAGTCGCCAAAGAAGTCGCTGAACGGGTCTTGAATCTGAACACGTTGCGTCTTGCCCGTCTGCGTTACCTTAATATATACTACAGAACCCACAGCACTCTCGGCAGCCGAAGTCAAATCGACATAACCGCCTGCAGGAGCAACCGGAGTGGCAGGAACTGCCATTGGTTCGGGAGAGAGAGGTTGACTGTTCGATGCCGTGCCTCTAACAACAGCACCGGTAACTGCGCTGCTGCCCAAAATGAGAAGAGCAGCACCCATCCAATTCTTTGTTGTCTGTTTCATAGCTTATTGAGTTTTGGAATTTTGATTTTGAATTTATATATTTTGATTTAAGTTTCGAAGTTATAAGATGCTCCGCGCTTAACCGCGCGCCATGGTGCTAAAGCATCTATGAAGTTAAATAGGAAGTTACGCCAGCGTTGCTGGCTGGAAGTAAAGCACTTCGTGCTGGACGATAGCCTTGGATGCTAGCAGCTTCGTTTACTATTGTCCATTTTAACTTCCATGAGTGTAGCGA